>Ga0256844_10000467_pt1 | contig 15625 bp, 9 predicted proteins | sample MusselsmetaG_FD_189100 | JGI IMG/M metagenome (GOLD analysis project Ga0256844, IMG submission 189100) | Mussel associated microbial communities from hydrothermal vent at the East Pacific Rise, Pacific Ocean - Mussels | ecosystem: Host-associated > Mollusca > Shell > Unclassified ... | reverse complement strand
TGACTACTTTTTCCAATTCTTTTTTTGTGGAGAGAAATATGGAAAAAGCAGCAAGCAAATCATTCTCATTAATTGCTGGAAGAACTTCTTCTCCCAATGCACTTTCAAGATTTTTTCTTGAAAAAGTTGTGCGGAGATTCAGATAGGGTGCGTACATCTTCGTTTTTCTGGAAAGGATTTTTTCTGCTCTATTCAAAGGATTGTTTTTAATAGAGGCAGTATCAACCCAGACAACAGCCTTTCTGGAAAAGGCTTGATTAAAGACTTCTGCCAATGTGTTGTTCACAAGAGGAACAGCCGAAACGAGATTGTAGGTTTTCCCGTGGATAGCACTGTTTTCAGCTAAATCAGCAAGCGCCAGGCTTACGTCATCATCAAAAACAAAGGGGAGATATGCATTGGGATTTCCTTCCACCCGAATTGTTTCCAGTGCAGTGTTCTTCTTAATGCTTCCCAGGCAGAGTCTGAAAACTCCATCCAGAAATACAAAAGGACCAAATACCGAGCTGCTGGCTGCTGTTGGTTGTCGTTCCAGTATGATGGATGGCCGGTAAATTGTGTGTTGAGGCGTTGGTTCTTCCCGTAAGACACATTCTCCCCTATATTTTGATTCTTCATAGTAATTATGAAAATGTTGATTCTCTTTTAGTTGATCCTCTCTGAATTCCCCATCCCAGTCTCCGCATACAAAAGCAGTGGAAACGTGGTGGAGCCAGGCATTCCCGGCAAGAGCAAGCTCTTTGATATGACGCACACCATCAATGTTTGTCGAGCTGTAATCGTTGAGACTTTTCCCTTTGAAATCAGTGCGAGCTGCCAGATGAAAGATGCTCTCCACTTCCTCGCAGAGTTGTTGCCATGCACTGTCACTAATACCTAATCCGGGGGTACCTACGTCACCTTTAATCCAGCGCAAATGTGGGGTGTTGTTACTTTCGGGATTACGGCACAAGCCAATAACCTCATGGCCACGGGCTAAAAGATGATTAATAAGGGGACGCCCAACGATGCCGCTTCCCCCCGTTACCAAAATTATCATGACAGGTGTCCCTGGCTGGCTGCTGCGTCATTCCAGTGCTTTTGTTGCTGGAGTGTTTCCTCTTCTGTAGGTATGTTCAGAACCAGCTTTTGAATATTTTCCTGCATGGTGGAAATATAGCCTTTAAGAAGTTCGGGATCGTTGGTTTTTAGATGCTTTGCCGCCCATTTGTCGCAATGGCCACATCCTTCACATCCCAGACGGCAGTCAGGGTTGGTATCATGGAAGAAATCAAGAAATCCAGCCAGATCTTCATTCTCAAGACTAATCTCTAAAGGTTCAAGCTTTGTACCATCGGCTTTTTTTCGAAATTGCAGCCAGTGAGGCCAACCGAGAAGGGCCAGCAGGTTTCCCTTAAACTCACCCTTTAGATAGTATTTAGCACGGTTCAGTAACTCGTCACTGGCGAGCCCCCGTCCGGCAATTTTAAAATGATGTAAACCAAAGTCTTCATACAGGTGCAGATCCTCAGGACGAACCCAGGGGCTGCGCATAAACTCGCCAAGGGTTTTCAACTTCTCAAGATAGCACCAGTTAAGATAATACTGGTTATAGGGATGACCAAATCCGTCTTTGTGAAGATGTCCGCCAAAACCCGCTGTACAATAATGATTGAATTTGAAATGGCATTGATACAGACAGACCGGATTAACAACTATCTCAAGGCTTGCTTTCGTTTGGGGGGTGACGTGGCGTAAAAACCGAAAATCACGATTTACTTCCACATCAAGCACAATTCGACTGGCTCCAATCTCTTCAAACTGGGTAATCCCACGCCTGGCTCCCACATAACCAATAGTGGAAACTACTACTTCCAGTTCCGGAAAACGACTTTTGATGATATCAATCACATATGGTGCCGTAACTGTTACAGATGCAACACCACAGTTACTTAAATAATGCAATAACTCTTCCAATTCCTGACGTCCCTTATGGGTGTACTCGAAATTTGAATAACTGGGCGCATTGAGCAGGTAGTTAAAACGAATATCCTGATCGAGTGCTAAGCGAACATGTTTTTGGAATTCGGATCTGTTGATGAGGGGTAAATATTTAGCGGGTCTTGCTGAATGGAATGCACCATGCTGAAAAGAACCGTAGAGCTCAAAAACTTTAGCACCTTTTTCTGCGAATTGGCTGTTGAGTGCGGCGAGATTTGTAATAAAATCATCGGTAAAGCTGGTTGGTAAAGTGATCAATCTTGCTAATGATTTCTGCCTGCTATTTTCTTTTGTCATTTGTTGTACTGGTAAAAGGGTACTCTCTAATTAATGTGGCTTTTCCGGTAGACTGATGTAAGCGGAAAAGGTCAATGGAAAAATCTTCACAGTACTCATTTTCGGGAAAAATAGCGGTAAAGTTTTTCTTTTCTCCGGCGGCTAGTATGGAAGGAATGATGATTTTTTGCTTCATAAGTTCCACTTCGTCAGTATGTAAGCAGTTGAGAACAAAAAAGAGTTCTCTTTCACCGTAGCTACCTGTTGGCAAATCATGGGGCAGGCTGTTAATGAGAGTAAAATGAATGCTGTTGTTGTCCTTTGAATCAAACAGCAGATCAGGGCCGATCCCCATTCCTGGTTTATTGGGCAGTATAAGATAATGGCTGCGTACTTTATGGACAGGTTCAAAAGCCACCAGTATCTTTGTAAAGAAATTGGTGCCTTTGGTGTGTGCGCGTTCTACTGCAACGCCATGGCAGCCATGGCAGGTGGGGAATTGTTTGTTTTTTTGCTGGTTTTGCCATTGCTCGTAGGTCTCTTCGTGGCAGACGCCACAAAGTTGCGAAGAATCCATTGCTGAGTTGACTTTACTATTTTTGGAAATGGCGTGTGGGCTGAATAATGCTCCAGATTGGTGGGGACCCTGCATGGATTCTTTATGCAAATGGCATGCAATACAGGTGACCCCCTCATTCCGGTTAAATTTGCGGGATTCTTTTTCGGAAGCGAGCACATTGCCGGGTGAATGGCAGAAAAGGCAATCTTCGTCTTCATACTCGCTGGATTCGAGTTTGAACTGAGGACTGACAAAGGCACGGGCATGGGCGGTTAGCTGCCATTCTGCGTATTGTTCAACATGACAGGAACCGCATTCTTTAGCTGATGGCCCTGTGTTGTCCTGATTTTGGACATCTGTTAAGTGACTGAATCCACACGAGCTGAAAACCAGACACAAACTTATTAGAATAAGTAGTCGCATAAAATTAGAATATAAATGTGATCAGGTCGCATACATATCGACAAATTCGGAAAACTGCCAAATAAAGTGGGACAGCTTTTGTTGATCGGTGTGCAGGTGCCTTCTATTGTTTATTTGAGCAATATCAAACGATAAATTGCTTTATCCAGCCTCTGGGTAAACGTCTTCATATGCGAACAGAAACAGGATCATCCTGTTTTACGCAAGGAGTCGACAGTGTATTGGAAGTAGTGACAGAGAATAATACAACTATTGAAGGTTGGTATCAAACCATTCCTGTTCTTTTTAGCAATTCTGTGGAGCCCATGAACATAATTATTATAAAAGGTAAAAGTTCTGAAACCTATTTGGCCATGCCAGTTTACCTCATTTAGTGAACTGTATCAAATGTACTGTCAGTTCACCCTGTGAAGTATTAGAGAATCTGGTGGAACCAATGTTTAGAGAAATTTAAGAGAAATGTTTAATTGTGTGTTTCTGCCTTGAATTAAGGTGACTGTAAAGTGTAATGTATATTTATTCAGTCTAAAATCGCATGACTTCAGAAGAGAAGCTTTTAACAAAGAGCATTATTTAATTGTTGAAAAAATAGGGCATATATGGAGAGGGGATATGGACAGCAGCTATGATTTTTCCTGGAAAGATCTTGGCGATCTTCAGATGGGCAGGCCAAATCTTGGCCCGACGACAGCAGTGCTATGTTATCGTCTTATGCAGTACACTTTTAAGGATGTAGTTGCAAAAGAGTTAGGTATGGAAAAGACCGATGCAATTTTTGTTGCCGCAGGTCGTCTTGCCGGTGAGCAATTTTGCAAAAATGTTCTCAATGTTGAGCTGGCTTTTGATGATTTCGTAGCAGAGCTTACTAAAAAGCTTATTGAACTCAAGATTGGTGTACTCCGTATAGAACAGGCTGATGAAAAAACCGGTGATTTTATTCTTACTGTCTCCGAAGATCTGGATTGCTCAGGGTTGCCTCTTTATGGCGAAACGGTCTGTGACTATGATGAAGGTTTTCTTGCCGGAATCTTCTATGTTTACATGGGAAAGGAATTCAAAGTGAAAGAAGTTGATTGTTGGGCAACTGGTGATCGTACTTGTCGTTTTCATGCCAGTCTGGTGGAGTAGCTATGCAGGATGAAGACAGAATAGCCCTACAGGAAATCAGTCAATACCTGCACTGTTTGCTGGCCAAAGGTATGGAAGAAATGGACTGTAAGATGCCTCGGTTTAAAGTTGAGTATTTGTCAGACGAACTTGGGGAATTGTGCAAAGTGCTGGACACGTTTTTCTCTATGGTCCACGCATCTTATGAATACCAGAAAAAAATTGCAGCCGGCGATCTTGCCGCAGAGGTGGATAGGAATAATCATGTTGCCATGCCAATTCGATCTTTACAGGCTTCGTTTAAACATCTTACCTGGCAGGCCTCTCAGGTGGCAAAAGGGGATTTGAATCAGGAGGTACATTTTCTTGGTGAATTTGCCGACTCCTTTAACCGTATGATTGCAGCGTTAAAAGAAAAAGAACAGTTACAGAACGATTTGAAGCGTGCTCAGAAACTGGAGGCCATCGGGCTTATGGCTGGTTGCGTGGCCCATGATTTAAATAACGTCCTTGCAGGGATAACTGGTTATCCGGAACTCCTTTTATTACAGTTGCCGGAATCAAGTATGTTGAGAAACCCGATCGAAAAAATTCTTGAATCCGGTAACCGGGCAACCGGGATAGTCGCTGATTTACTTACTGTTGCCAGGGGCATTACCACTAAAAGAGAACCACAAAATTTAAGTGTTTTGATTAGCGAGTGCCTGGTCTCACCCGAATGTGAACAGCTTAAAACCCGCTATCCCAACGTGCTTTTCGCAGAGCAGCTGGACGCTGAATACTCGGTTATTACCTGCTCATCCGTTCATATTCTAAAAATCCTGTTTAATTTGCTTGTAAATGCAGCGGAGGCAATAGGAGATAACGGAAGTATTTCAATTGCAACTTCAAACCAGCGGGTTGAGCAAGCTGAAGCAAGAGAAAAGTTTATAAAAGAAGGCGATTATGTTGTTCTTAGTGTGCAGGATGATGGACACGGGATTTCTGATAAAGATTTAGAACACATTTTTGAGCCGTTTTATACAAGAAAAGTGATGGGAAAGAGTGGTACTGGTCTTGGTCTTGCAATTGTATGGAATGCTATGTTGGAGCATGATGGAAAAGTTTTTGTGAGCAGCGATGAAAACGGTACGTGCTTTCAATTATATTTTCCTGTGAGCGACGAAAAAAGCAACCCTGTCAGGTGTGTCATAAGATCATCTGGTTCAGGTAATGGTGAGCATGTTTTGGTGGTTGACGATGAACCGCAACTTCGCGACATAGCTTGTTTGATGCTGCGCTCAATGGGGTATACCGTTGATACTGTCAGTTCTGGGGAACTTGCTCTGGAATTTATGACAGAAAAACGAGTGGATATGCTTGTGTTGGATATGCAGATGGATCCAGGGATGAATGGTCATCAAACGTATAAGGAGATTCTTAAGTTGCATCCAGGCCAAAAAGCGGTTATTGCCAGCGGGTATTCGAATGGCGAAGATATTTTGGCTGCACGTAGACTTGGCGTGTGCGGATTTATACAAAAACCTTATTCAATGACTAAGCTCAGTCAGGTAATTAAAGCAGCGTTGAGTAGTTGAATGTTGGGATTGAAGATCTCTCACTTGAGAGTATGTGTTATTTGTGCCCTTGTTTTTTTTACTGTATTTCCCGCTGTGCTCGGAACCTGTGAAGATTTGGGGATTTTTCTGTGTTTCAGTACCGGCCTGTAAGAATACAAACAGATTGATACCCCGTACCTTGAAGCTACAGTTCTTCTGTTTTTAATATCTGCGTCACTTAAGCAGGGCAACTGGAATCGGATTTTTCTACTGGTTGTTTCTGCTTTAATGTGTGGAGTTTTTTCAGCTATACAAAATGGATTTATTCGATCCCATATTTTTGAAATGCCGATTCTCGGGTATGCTGGCTATCTCTCCTTTGGCTTGGAATGCGGGGTTATTGCCGATCTCTGCACTTTACAAACTGATCATATGTAATTTACGTATTGCTAAATCAATCGTTGTTGCAGCTTGCAAAGGTATTGTACATCTCTTCTAGTTCATAGATCAGTCCATGTTCGTTGCTAACAACATCAACAAAATCCCAAAGATTGAAGTCTTCTCCAGATTCAGGCCTGATGGGCGCACAGGGTGGCGGTGGCTGCATGAAGGTTCCGTCCGCGTTGCGCATATGTCTGCGATCGCTGGCACAATGTTGAATATAATGATTTGCACCAACAACACGAAACATGGGAAGCTCGAAATTCTGTAGAGCAGGTGCGAAGGAGTTGGCGAGATATTCTTCAATCGGGCAGGGGAGACGCATGGAACTGTCAAGATCAGCAACTTTCCATTCTCTGTCATGAAAAAGCAGTATTACATGATAATCCCAGGTGAGTATCGGGGATGCTCTTTGGTGTTTCATTGCAAAACAGCGATCCTTGTTTGAGATAAAAACAACCTTTTTTTCAAAAGGACAAAGAAAGCTTTCCTGACAGAGGTGCCATATGTTTTCTTCACAATAGAAAGGCCAGTAGTGTACGTGCTGATCGTTGAATTCCATAAGAAAACTGGGGGGCGTAATTACATTCTGATTGCGTACAAAGCTCAGCCATTTTTATATGGATGCCCACTTTGTGGGCATCCACCTCGATTGCAATATCTCCTAAATACTCTTGTAATATCAGATTTTAAGCATAAGCATCAAGGCCGGAAACCAGTTTCTGGGATTGGCCCGTTTGTAAAATACACCGTAATCATTTACTACCTGCCAGGCATGCGCCTGCAATATTGCAGTCTCTTCCGGGGGGAGCCTGCCAAAGTAACCGGAACCGATATAGCCGTCATATTGTAATCCAACTGGAGATTCTCCGGTGAAATAGGCGTAAAATATTGCTCCTGCAAGATAGGCACCTTTTAAGTTCAGCTGCGCTTCACCATTGTAGACTTCTATCCCCTGCTCATGGGCTGATCGAATACCGATTCCAATCGGAACAACCGGAGTGGCTGTTTCCTGTCCCAGCTGTTCATAGCGCTGTTTATACAAAAGATCCTGGGCAGGGTAGGATTTGCGTCCCCAGATCATGTACAAGACAGGTTTACTGCCATTTTCTTTCACTCTGTCAATCAGGATATTGCCCGCTGTATTAAACTGATCTGCTGTCTCAGCCAGGCCCTGGCTTTGCAGCACAATAGCATCCCATTGTTCGCTGCTGATCTTGTCAGTAACTTCTTCTCTATTGGCAATCCCGGGATATTGGTCGTTGAGGCGAAAAAAAGGTTCACCACCATAAAGGCTGTCTGCAATTGCCACAGTTTTACCCGATTCTTCCATCATTTTCTGGAAGTGTTTATGTACCCCTCCCGCATTAGCTGTGTATAATCCGCCGATAAAGAGAATTTTTTCAAGTGTACTGCTGTTGTTATTTTCAGCCACAGTAAATGTAATGGGATAATCAACTTTATTGGCGTTGCCTGATAAGTCCCGGCAACGGACGTATAGTTTATAGCCTGTACCGTCAGTAAGCTCTGTCAACTCTGCAGCATGTGAAGTTTCGCCCGTTGTGGTAAAGCTTCCTGTCATATCGTCATAGCTGACGTGCGCTGTATTGAGACTATACCTGCAGGTTGCATCACGGTTAGTGCTTAATGAAACAGTAGTCGTTTCGGTGCCAGCAGGCAGAGTACCTTTTGGATGCCCGTTAGAAAGTGTTGGTGGCGTCTCCCCTGTGGGTTCTTTATGCCAGAATACGCCATAATCGTTCACGACCTGCCAGGCTAGTTCCTGTAGCGGCGTAATTTCTTCTTCGGTCAAGCGGCCAAAATATCCAGAACCGACAAAGCCGTCATACTGGAGTCCAACAGGCGATTCTCCGGTGAAAAATGCATAGTACATGGCTCCGGCCATATAGGCTCCGGAAAGGCTGAGATGGCCTCCATCCAGGTACACAGGGAGCCCGGCATTGTATGCAGCACGAATACCCACGCCAATGGGTGCAACCTGTGTCTCTTTATTGCTCCCCAGTTGCTCGGTGCGTTGCCTGAACATTGTATCCTGATCAGGATGCAATTCGTGCCCCCAGATCATGAACAGGATCGGATCACTACTGTTATTTTTTACTCTGTCAATGAGGATTCCACCGGCATCATAAAATGCCTGTTCGTCTTCATAATAACTCTGCAGAACAACCGCGTCCCAGTCATTGCTCTGGATTCTGGCCGTTACTTCCGGTCTGTTGGCCTGTCCGGGATAGTTTTCGTTTTTGTAGGAAAACGCTTCGCCGCCATGAATCTCTCCGGCAACTTCCACCGTCCTTCCTGATTCTTCCATCATGCTCTGGAAATGATTCTGTATACCTCCGCTATGGCCGGTGTAGCTGTTGCCGATGAAAAGCACTTTGTCCAGCTCACCACCTTCGCTGCCGCTGGCCACATTGAAACTGATTGGAAAATCATCAATGTTGACATTCCCGGCATCATCCAGGCAGCGGACATAAAGATTATAGGACTGACCATTTATGAGCCCTGTCATGGTAAAGGAGTGGGATAACCCACCAGTGTCTGCAAAGGTGTCCACCATGTCAGCATAGGCAACCCGTGTTGTGCTGATACTGTATTTGCAGGTAGCATTTTCGTTTGTCTCAAGGGAAACATTCACCTGGTTTGTATCTACAGCAAGAGTTGTTGCCGGTTGCCCGTTTGAGCGGCTTGGCGGAACAATATCACTGCCGTCACCGGACAAAACGCTATACCAGTTTTCGGGAAGCGTTATCTGGTAGGCATCGATGGGTGTTTCCGGGCCGGCATTATCCCAGTTGGATCCCCAGAAGACTTTGTTGCCCCGCCGGTCAATTGCCGCAAAGGCTTCGGCCCAGTAATCTCTGCCCAAAGCCTGCGACTGAGGACAATGGGTATGACCGATAAGCCAGATTCTTGGGTTTTCTTTGAGTTCAAGCATGAACATCAGATTAAATGGCCAGGTACCGCCGGTTTTTTCTGTGGTGCCATAGGTGGACATCAGCACCCAGCCGGGAGTGTTGTAATCAGAACCTGAAATATGGTTACCAGAAGATGTGGTCCAGTTGCCGGTGAGGGGCAACTTCAACAGGTTACTGCGCTCACCGGTTTCAAGATCGGCCATAACAATCCAGTCACTTGATGGATCCTCAAACACACGTACCTGTCGTCCATCTGAATTGATAGTGAGGTCAGAATGACCAATGGTGCCGATTTCTACCGGATCAGTGAAATCCAGAGCATAGGAAGTAACCTGACCAGGCCAGTTGTAATCAACAATGACGCGGTCACCAAGGGGGCTTATGGACAGGGTATCATGAATAGCAGGGGTATTGATGGTTCCGAGAATACGGTCTTCTTCCATATCATAGGTAAATGCCGCTACCCATTCATAATCGGGGTAACCGCCACGAGCTGTGAAGGCCCAGTATCTGCTGTCTCTTGAAGGAGCGCCTTCTGTCCTGGTGTAAATATCGGCTGCGGCAGGGAAATCCTGGCTGAAATCACGGATAAGCGTCGAACTGTCAGCAAGGTAGTCATACTTAACAAGCTGTGTGCCACTGCGATAGTAAAATACATTCGGGTTAGAAGCATCCCATCGTGGTTCTATTTCATGACAGCATGGAATCTGGCCGCCATCATACTGTGAGAGTCTTCTGAGCAGTTGAAATGTCGAAGCATCGTAGATATAATACCTTGCTCCGCCCATCAATATCATTTTGCTGCCATCGGCGTTAACAGGATTATTTCTGCTGTATGTATTGAGGATTAATCTGCTAATATATTGATCTGTGTCTTTACCTGTGATTCTGGCTATTTGGGTGTGGAAATTGGGGTCCTTGATGGGCTTTCCTTTATCTGGCTTCGACAGATCGGGGACGGGATAGAGCGGAACGTTGCAAACACCTTCAGGGCAATCGTAGATGACATAATCAAAGGCTAAGACAGGTGAGCAGGTTAAAAGAAAAAAAGCTAAAAACACCGTAAAACCTGATAATAAACGGTGGAGAAGTTTCATTATGAGCTCCTTTTTCGCATGCTGTTTTTTTTTATTGCAAGGGCAGGCGTACAATATTTCCCAAAAACCTTCTAGTTAATAATCGTAGTCAAGCTTTTTGGGAAAAGCAAATTTATGGTAGAAATAATAGGAGAAAAACAACGATTCGTCAGTTAGATGATTCGTTGTGGCAGTGATTTGAAAGAGGACTTTTTCTAATTTCGGAATTAGCTCCTCGTCGACACTGGAATAATGATCCGTTAATTTGTAAATGATTATATCCTTTTAAGCATTTCAGCTATAAACTTTGGTTGTTCAAAATCCATATCTTCTTTGAAGAAATAGTCAGGCCTTTGTAAAAGGTGCTGCCTGCCAATAGATAGCAAACATTGGGTCAAACACAGTGACAGGCCCGTTATCCGTTTTGATTGTATCAGGTACCAGAGATGGGATCTTGCTCTTGAATAGACGTATTTTACTGGAATTTGGGGGTAACTTGTAGAAGTTTGGGCCATTTAATGACATAAACGCCTCTATATTATGGAGCATATTCTCTTGTTCAAAAACCGTTGCTAAGCAGCCAAGTGTATTGGGGGATGTGAATATGCCAGCACAACCACAGGCGCTCAACTTTGCACCGTCGCAATGCGGAGCAGAATCTGTTCCAAGAAAAAAATGTGAATCGCCAGAAGTCGCTGCTGCCCTTAAAGCTAATCGATGTTTTTCACGTTTAGCAACAGGAAGGCAGTAATAAAGTGGTTTGATTCCTCCAGCCAAAATGGCATTTCTATTTATAATTAAATGGTGTGTCGTAATTGTTGCAGCCAGGTTGTTGTCAGAAGCCATTACATAATCAACACCAGTTGTGGTTGTCACATGTTCCATAACAATCCGCAGCTCCGGCAAGCGAGAATGTAGAGGCCTCAGAACCGTATCTATAAATACAGCTTCGCGGTCAAAAATATCAACATCCTCATCTGTTACTTCACCATGCACCAGCAGGGGCAGACCTATTTCTGCCATTTTTTCCAAGACAGGCATGACAACTTCCATATCACGAACGCCACTGCCAGAGTTCGTCGTCGCTCCTGCCGGGTACAATTTGACAGCTTTTATAAGGCCGGATGATGCGCCACGGGAAACGTCTTCAGGACTTGTTGATTCAGTGAGATACAATGTCATCAAGGGTTCGAAATCATGGTTGTCCGGGATTGCATCTAGTATTCTTTGGCGGTATAAGGCAGCATGTTCCGGCACGGTTACAGGTGGAACAAGATTGGGCATGATGACTGCCCGCCCAAAGTCAGCGCTGGAAAAGGGAGCTACCGCTCTTAGCATGGAGCCGTCACGTAAGTGTAAATGCCAATCATCGGGGCGTGTTATGATGAGTTCGGAAGTGCTCATTTGCGAATCCTTATTAATTAATCAAGTTAGATAAATTGGACGTTATTTGAAATCTGGATAAACTGTTGGACGGGACGCTTGTTCGGAATTGAATGTTGCTGCAGAGAGCCGCCTCGACACATACCTTGTTAGTATTCAGGTGAAAATGGTCTGGTTTCATTAAGGGCCATTAAAAGTAATATGTCCAGTGTTTTAGGACAAGTTTTTCCTTGTTTGCAGGTCTTTTTTAAAGGTTCTTCTTCCAGTTGTAATGATGAGTACAGTTTCCGAGTAGATTCTTATAAGGTTTTTAATTTCTCCAACCTTTGACAAGCCTCTTCAAGGATATCAAAATTTTTGGCAAAGCAAAACCTAACAAGATTTTTGCCACTCTCATCATGGTAAAATGCGCGGCCGGGAACGCAGGCAACGCTGGTTTTCTCAAGAATATACATTGCTTTTTCCCGGTCATCATTTCCAGGAATACGAGAAACATCTGCCATGACATAATAGGATCCTTCCGGAACAGCGGGTTCTAAACCGATTTGTTCAAGTACGTCACAAAAAAGATTCCGTTTCTTTTGATGCTCTTCAGCGATTTTTGTATAAAATTCCTTAGGGAGCTCAGCTAATCCTGCGGCAACTCCAAGTTGTAATGGCGCAGGCGCACAGACATAGACCAGATCATTAAATTGAGCAGCGGCTTCAATTACATGGGCAGGTGCCATTGCATAACCAAGGCGCCAGCCCGTGACACTGAAAACCTTTGAAAAACCAGATAGTGTAATTGTGCGTTTACGCATATCAGGGAGAGAGGCAGGGGGAATGTGCTCACGGCCATCGTATATAAAATGCTCGTAGATTTCGTCAGAAAATAAAATCAGATCATGTTCAACACAAACATCATGAAGTATTTCAAGCTCTTCTCGTGAAAAGACTCTGCCGGAGGGGTTGGAAGGGCTGCTGATGAGGATAGCTCTAGTCTTGTTGCTGAGAGCCTTTTCCAGCATTTCATGTGTCAGTTTCCATTCGGGTGGATTTAACCGCACATATTTTATTCGGCAACCTAAAGCAACAATTGTCGCAGCGTGATATCCATAATAGGGCTCAAGTAAAATGACCTCATCACCCTCATCTAATAGAGCCTGGGCGGTGGAGTAAAAGGCTCCTGTAGCTCCCTGGCTTATAAGTACCTCACTGAGGGAGACGTTTAGGTTGTAAAAGAGGTTCATTTTTTCGGCAATGGCTTGTCGTGGTTCGGGCAGGCCTTCTGATGCCGTATAAATATTATAGCCGTTATCCATTGCCAGTTTGGCGCCACGCAGCACTGACTCCGGCACAGGCAAATCACAAACTCCCTGAGCCATGTTGATACCTTGTAGCCGTATGCATTCGATGCTCATGGAACGGATTTCAGATTGGGAAATGTGTTTACCGCGCTTACTTATTTTAAGTGTCATAATTTGTGAAAATATGGAAGATTAGATATTTGTTCAGTCTCAGACGTTTACATAGGGATTGTAAAGCAAAAGTTAATCTTTTTGAACCGGATTAAGCAGTTTGCCGATTTTTTCGATTTCTACCTCAACCTGGTCTCCATGTTTTATGGGACCAACACCGCTTGGGGTGCCAGTTATAATAATATCGCCTGGTTCCATTGTGAAGTTTCTGGAAATAAAAGAGAAAGTTTGTTGATATGGAATCACGAATTGGAAATATTACTACAGCATTAGTCCATTGCGTCAATTATTGCAGATTCAATTAACTGTTCGGGAGGTATCGACGACACCCCATACCTTCGTCAGGCAAGGCTAAATTGCTCAATATCCCGAGCTTCCGGCTCAATGTCAATTCCATTAACGTGGACAGTCGGGCCTCCAATATGGCGGTACCTGGCTGCGTCCTCAGTGGTTTTTACAATTACTAGCTCTGGTTTAATGTCGATCTTTAATCTGGTTGCTATCTTCTTGATCATACCTATGATCTTGGTGGCAGCAGCTCAGTTTTCAAGTGAGATGACTTGTATCTGCATTTTCTGGTCTCTGAGGTTTTTGTCATGGCAGATACGTATTGTTAAGCGGCCTGCCTGTTATGTTTATGACTGCTTCATTTAACTGTCTGGCTAAGCGGATCCAACAATAATTTCTACAATAAGAATGATCTAATATGATTGGATATATTTCGTTGAATTAGAGTGTCGTTTCATTTTGAGATTGATACAGTTTGATGCTTATTATGAGTATAGTTTTGGATTGTGATGGAATAAAAAGGGTTCCAGGTAGAAATCCAAGGTTTAGATAGATAATGAAACTGCAAATCATGGTACAATTTGATGAAATCGAAGTCAAACAGAACTTTCCAGGGTGAAGTTTACAGTGGCCCTTCACTCACTTTATAGTCAAAGTAATTGTCCCAGGTATTATCCAAAATCTGATTACATTCTTTAAGTGGTTTAGCAACGATACACCCGTTGTGCTTTTCAACAAGATTTAGTCGCACTAACTTGCTAATGGCATCATTTACTTCAAAGTTCATTGGAAAATCAAATGATTCCCGGAACCATTTTTCAATGATCTGATCCAGGGATTCTATGTTCAAGTCCTTTTTTTCTGTTAAAAGGAAATAATAGGCTAACATGGCCTCTTTAAATTCTTCTTCCTCAGCAGCATCAATAAGGTGGTGAAATACGCCCTGGTTATTGTCCAGATTCTTAAAATAAAGACTGTCGGTGAGAGTCTTCATAAATTGTATTTTACGATTTTTGAAGGTGTTGAATTGTTTGAACAGGAATCCACCCAAAGTTCCAAGTCCCAAGCCCAGAGTAATTAAGTGTTGTTGCTGGATTATTACCTCCTGATCCGTTAGTCCCAACCAGAAACTTATAACTGATCCAATTAAAAGAAGTGAGGCGCCAAGCTTTGTGACTACTACTGCCACGCCACTGATAGCAGCAGGAAAACCAATGAGTAATTTATCAATGTTCTTCATTCGTACTTCACTGTTTGGAAATAACATCTCAAGGTCGGATTTGGGAACATTTTGAAACAATTTAATGATGGTTGAACCGGGGGTGAAATAATTGTTTTTCTGTTTTTTCTTGGAGAAATAATCAGCTTCTTTAAATTTAATATAGACAGCCACCCTTTCATAATTGGTGAATTCAAAAGATTCTTTGATCAAACCAAAATATTTCGCCACTGTTTCCTGTTTCTTGTTTTCACCGCGCATATAAAAAATAACTTCTTCAAAATCATTGAAATCTACTTCGAGACGAATTTTAAATAACGATTCTTCCGAAAGTGCTTCTTTTAAGTCAGTGGACGTTATCTGCCGATAATTGGCAGCCTTTAAAATGTCAGTCATTGTGACGACTAGTTGCTTCTGTAATTTTTCTTTCTCATCCTGTGAATATTGACGAATCAACCGGGTATCAATATCCATATTAAAAGGAGCATAACAATCTTTAAGGGTTTCGAGGGATTGGTGAAATTCGAAATGGAAGATACTTTCGAGTAGTTGGCAAAATGATTGAAAGGATTGCTGGTCATAAGTTGACAGTTTTTCCTGGCTTAAACATGATTTGATGAGGTCGGTTTTTCGAAAAGGAATAAATTTATTGCTGCTTATTGTCTTGGTCATGCTAAAAGTGTCGGCTGTATTTGGCATTATTAATATGGGCGAATTTAAGTTATTAGTGCATCGTTATTTTATTAAAGAAGTATTGGTTTGAATCTTCCAGTTTTAGTGATTATGCAGTTGTAGTTTGGAATGGCTGCTGTTTTGTTTATATCAGACAGGTAAAATCAACTTGTGGTGAGCATAGAATCAATTTATGGTTTACCTCGAAAGGTATCAGGGACGCAGATTGTTCAAGTCAGGGCACATGGCCAGCTTCAGGAGGCATAG
>Ga0256844_10000466_pt1 | contig 15630 bp, 15 predicted proteins | sample MusselsmetaG_FD_189100 | JGI IMG/M metagenome (GOLD analysis project Ga0256844, IMG submission 189100) | Mussel associated microbial communities from hydrothermal vent at the East Pacific Rise, Pacific Ocean - Mussels | ecosystem: Host-associated > Mollusca > Shell > Unclassified ... | reverse complement strand
TAGCATCATCCATCAAAATACCAATCGCCATCAAAAGTGCAATCATCGAAATCATATTGATGGTAATGCCAAATAGCACCATCATCGCTAATCCGCCCAAGAAAGAAATTGGTAAGCCCAGCACAATCCAAAAGGTGTAGCGCCAGCTAAAGAATACAAATAAGCTAAGACCCGCTAACAACAAACCCTGCCAGCCGTTAACCAATAATAATTTTAAACGATCATTTACCTGTGTGGCTTTGTCTTGCGTGATTGTTAAATGGGTACTTTCGGGCAGAATTTGATTTTCAGTTTCTACAAATTTCTTAATGGCAGTAAATACCGCAATGGTATCGTCAGTAGTATTTTTGCTGACTTTTAAAATACCTGCGGGTTTTCCATTAAGTTCAACGCGATCTTCACGTTTTTCAAATTTATCTTCAATGCGGGCAATATCACCGAGTTTTATTTCGCCACCTTTGGGTGAATTGATAATAACTAAATCTGCTAGCTCTTCTGCCGTTTTACGTGGGTTATCAAAGCGAATTTGGTAGGATGTTGAGCTGCTTTCTAATGTACCAGCGGGTAACTCAATTGCCTGTGTTGAAATTAAATTGGCAATATCTTGTACGCTTAGCTGGTATTTAAGCATCGCATCGGGGTTGATTAAAACCTGCAGTTGATGAGTTGAAAAGCCATCTACCGTTACAATTGGGATTTTAGGTGCTGCCAATAATTTATTACGGTATTCCTCCGTAAGTGCTTTTAGTTCGGCGGTGGTGAGGTTTTCAGAAGTAACTACCACATTGGCAACAGAGCTGATACGCCCAAGCTCTTTAATAATGGGGTCTTCTACTTCTGCAGGGAAGTCAGAAATGCCGTCGGTAGCGGCTTTAATATCATCGTAAAACGCTTTGATATTGCCTGCTTCTTGCATTTCTAAGGTGAATATCGCCATGTTATCGCGCGCATCACATTGCTGTTCTTTGAGAAAGCTAATGCCATCGGTGGCATCTTCTAAACGATTACAAATAGCATCCTCAACATCGGCAGGGTTTGCACCCGGGTAGGCAAGGCGTACTTGTACTTTGCTAGGTTTTAATAAAGGAAATGATTCTTTATTTAAGTGGGTAATGGATGCTAAACCGATGGCAATAATTGCCATCATTAAAATATTGCCCGCCGTAGGGTGCTTTATGAAATATTTAATCATGACTTGCACCCTGATTATTGGCTTTATTTTCAATATTGCCTAAAGCGTCTTCTAAGAGATTTTTTTGAAAATCAGTGGCTTCAATGACCTTAAGTGGCAAGTCTTGCATAACAGGAATTACATCGGTAATGATGATCTGTTTGCCTATTATTCCTGCATCTTTTGTGTCGTCCAATACCAGCATTTCTCCTTCTTGGAAAAGAACGTGTACTGACATAATTTGTAAAACAGGCTTGTCATCTTTTGTTGCTACGATATAAACACGACCCTGATGCACTGCTTTTCGAGGTACTACTAAGGTTGGCTTGGCGGGTGATAATAGCTCGACGGAGGTATACATTCCTTTTAGTAGCGGCGGGCGCTTACCGGGGATAATATTTTCATAAGGCTTGTTTATTGCAATTACCAAGCCCAAAGTATCACGTGTTGGATCGACAGATTCACTCATGCGCACAAGTTGACCTTCCCAAATAGCCGCATCGCTAGAATCGCCCACCAAGCGCACGCGTGCTTCAAGATTCATATTGCTTAATGCTGCTTGCACGCTTTCAGGATTTTTCAGGCTGATAGTTTTGCCTGCTTTAGCTAAGCTAGTCACCAGTGGGCGGAATTGTTTAGTAGGGAGTTGTGCTGTGATTTCTACTGCTTGAACACCCAGAGCCTCAAATAATAATCCACCTGCGGGTGTAAACTCTCCTTTATCTACAGAAACCGTACTAATACGCGCATCAAAAGGTAGGCGTACTTCGGTTCTACCCAGTTTGTCTTTGCTTTGATTAACTTGTGATCTGGATTGTTTTATTTGAGCACGAGTAGCCGCTTTTCGACTGGCATAGCTGGATAGTTTGCCGCGAACATCTTGGACTTGCTGGCGTAATGATAAAACTTTTTGCTCTTCTTTATCTAAAGTTGAACGAGCAATAATGCGCTTATTCCATAATGTTTTAACGCGGTTTAATTCCTTCATCTCAACATTTAGATTCTTTTGCGCTAAATTTAAAGCGCGCTTAGTGCTTTTCTCTTCTGCTTCTAACTGCTTTAAGGATGACTGACTTCCTGCTAAGCCTGCTTTGCTCTGATTAAGCGAGAGCTTATAAGTGGTTGGCTCAATACGTAAAACAACCGTACCTTTCTTTAAGCTAGCGCCCTTCTTTAGTTTTGGATGGATGTAGCTAATCTTGCCGCTCACCTCTGATTTTGCTTTTAGCACCGTAGCGGGTTCGACATTACCAAATGCCATTGCTCTGGCGCGAAAAGGAATCTTCCGCGCACTAATGACCTCAACGGCTTTCACTGGGTATTGTAATTCCTCGTGTTCAACAGGTGGCTTGTTTTTAACTTTAAAAACCACCAATGCAATAGCGCCGCCAACGATTAATAGCAATAAAAGAAAGCTTAGGAATTTTTTCATTTTTTAAATCTCAGCACGTGTGTTAAAAATATATAAGTTAACGCTAATATAGAACATTAATATGAAATGAAACTGAAAAAGCCTCAAATAAATATTGAGGCTTTTTAAACAATTAAGCAATTTTATTTGCTTGTCGTTATTTATTTTCTATAGGTTCTGGTAAACGGTAGGTCTCATGGCAGGCAATACAGTTATTCATCAAAGCATCCAATTGTTTACGTAGCTCTAAAGGGTCTTTTCCCTCTTTAGCGGCGGCAGAAATATCATCAAATAAACCACGTGTACCAAAACCTAGCGTTTTCATCCCTAGTGGGATTTTTTGCAATAAAGCACCCGGTGTATCAGCTTCTGCTGCCATACCTGCTTTATGTGCTAGCGTTTCAACAGTCTTAAGGTCTTTATTGGTAATTGCGGCACTTACACCTTGCACACTAATTAAAAACTGGCGCATTTCTCCTAATACTAAATCACGCTCATCTTTGTTTAAAACAACATTGGTTCGACCATCGGTAGAAGGCGCAACGCTACCTTTGGTTAAGATAAAGCCTAATGCTCCAATAATGAGTAATAAGATAATGATGATGATGTTTTTCATTGAAATTCTCCTTTTTCCTTAGCGGTGTTAAATTATTTATATGAACCTTAGTGTAGTTATTTTAGCTTAAATGAAACTGAAAATTTCAGTTTTAAGTTATTTTGATGAATAGAATTTTGTAGGAGCTATTTACGAACTTTCAAATAAGTAAAAGCTGAAATTACAACCCAAACTCCCGAGCGTAATATCATAGCTTTAATTGTACGAGGTTCGTACAAACCACCTTGTGATATATGCATTCCAAAGATTGCAAACATAATTAAAGTAGCAACGGCAATAAAAATAGAAAGCCATACTGCCCAACGCTTTTGCAGCCACAAACCAACGCCAGCAATAATATAGACAAAGCCCATTAAAAAGTTAAACCACAATACATAAGGAACATAGTTGCCTGCGGCCGCGCGCCCAGCACCATCAATAAATAAAACCTCCCCGCCGGATTTAAGTGTCAGCAAGCCAAATAAGATGGCGATAATAGAAAGTACTTTTGTACCTATGCAGGGTTTGTTATTCATAATTCCGCCTAAATAAAGAGATCGTATTATCAATACTAAACCAAAAATATGAAATCAAGCTGAAATTTTATTGATATACCTCTATTTTAGTTTGGCTTCTGTTGCCCCTGTAAGCCCTTTCAAGTTGTGGAGATAAAAGGAATAATTATGAAAACTTATCCATATAGCTAAGACACCCCCCTACTTTTGCATAGCCACTATGCAAAAGTAGGGGGGTGCTTAAACTCAACTTGCAAGTGCAACAAATCTAATGGAGACTGTTGCATGACAAAAATATACCAACATATCAGCTGCGAGGAACGCGCAGTAATAATGATAAAAGATCAACAAGGAGTAAAAGCGGCTGAAATAGCTAAAATTCTAGGTCGAGATTGTTCATCTATCGGTACACACTCAAGATTATCTTAATGAAATTGTTTGGATGCTCAATATGAGACCAAGAAAAAGACACAAGTATAAAACACCACAAGAACTCTTTGATAAAGAGATTGATGCTGAAATTAAACGTGTTGCACTTGCAAGTTGAATCCAAGCACCCCCCCACTTTTGCATACATCTATTCGTCATCAGCATGGTGGACAGTTATCATTGGCTAGCCAAATATATAATATTCCATTAGCGGATTGGATCGACCTATCTACGGGAATCAATCCACAAAGTTACCCGCTCCCTGAAATGCCAACTAATTGCTGGCGACGTTTACCCGAAATAAATGACGGATTAGAAATTACCGCTAAAGAATATTATGGAAGTTCAAGCTTATTGCCTGTTGCAGGTTCACAAGAGGCAATTCAGCGCTTACCTTCTTTGTTTGAAAAAAAGCGCAACATTGGAATTATTACGCCTGCATATCATAGCCATCAGCAAGCATGGGAAAAGGCAGGGCATCGTGTTATCCCGCTAAGTTCTTCTGAGGTAGAAGATAAGCTTTCTATGCTTGATGTGCTTTTGGTTGTCAGCCCAACAAACCCTAGTGCTGAAATTTTTTCGACTAAAACATTACTTGGCTGGCATCAACAGCTCGCTCAACGTGGAGGCACATTGATAATTGATGAGGCCTTTATTGATGCTACGCCAGAGAAAAGTTTAATCACAAAAAGGCCAAAAGTGGGACTAATTGTGCTGCGCTCTATCGGTAAGTTTTTTGGCTTAGCAGGCATTCGTTTAGGTTTTGTCTGGGCAGTGCCTGAAGTATTAAAAATGCTTTCTGAAAAGCAAGATGACTGGGCGGTAAGCCACCCCGCACGTTGGGCGGGCAAGATGGCATTGCGCGATAGCCGCTGGCAAGAAGAACAACGTAAATTACTTATTGCCCAAACGACACGTTTAAAAGTATTAATAAATAAGGCCATTTGTGCAAAGCCTTTCAAAAGTGGGGGGGTGTCCGATCCTGCTCAACAGCGCTGCTTTTTAGATCATACGGCTTTATTTGTTTATATAAAATGTTCGAGGGCTGAAGAAATTCATATCAAATTAGCTAAACAAGGAATACTAACACGCTACTTTGATCAGCCTAGCGCCTTACGTTTTGGGTTGCCTTCTACTGGCGCACAATGGAGAAGACTAGAGCAAGCACTGGAAATTAGTCATGACTAAACTTGCTGTTTTTGATTTTGATTCAACGTTGTTAAATGGTGAAAGTATCAATCTAGTATTAGAGCAGATTCTTGCAGATCCGATAGAAAAACAAAAATTAGAGAGCATCCAAAAGCAAGGGATGCTAGGTGATTTGGCACTCCAAACTAGCTTAGAGCAACGCATAATATTTTTTAAAAATCTAAGGCTAAATACCCTTAATCAAATTTGTCAAACCTTGCCTTGGACAACAGGCGCGAAAGAAACAATTACTACCTTGAAAGACAAAGGCTATTTAACTGTTTGTTTAAGTGGAGGCTTTCGTACTGCAACGCGACGAGTAATCACTGAGCTAGGGGTTGATGCTTATTGCTGTAATACGCTAGAAGTTAATAATGACAAACTTACTGGCAAAATATCAGGCTCACTACGGCACCATGATAGCAAAGGTATTCTGCTCCAAAAAATCCAACAAGCATTATCTGTTACTCCCCAAGACACCGTGGTTGTTGGGGATGGGGCTAATGACTTGAGTATGTTTTCGTATGCCAACACCAGTATTGCTTTTTGCGCTCAAGATGCCTTAAAGCAACAGGCTAGTCATGTGGTTAATAGCAAAGATTTAAGCAAGATTTTACGGTGTATTGATTAGAGCCTTAAAAAATCATAGCCATTTTGCGAGAATATTCCATTAGGTTTAATAGTGACTTCTTTACTAAAAATAGGCCCATCAACGACAAAGGTATGAAACTCCCCGCCTTCACCGCAAATATCAACGCCGCTTTTTTCTAACTCTTGTAGTGTTTCTCGGTTTAATAATCTGCCCAGATAAGCTTTATCAAGCACTCCTTGTTGTACGGCAATAATGATGGTTTTAAAACCTGCATCAACAAATTCATAAACTAAGTTTTCATGGGGCTCTTCCCATAGTGGAAAGTGCATTTTATAGTCGACAATATCAGCCATTTCTTCTTGCCAATCTCGGTGTGCTTGTAAATCTATATCACCAAAAACAGCGTCTTTAATCCCTTCGTTTTTAAGCTGGGTAAGCGCTTCAAGATAGCTTTTTTTATAATCATCAGCCGCTTGAGCAAATAAAGGGATATTAAGTGAGCCTGCTTGGGACTTTAATAAACGTAAGGGCAAAGCATGTGCTCGTGAGCTTTGTCCGTCTGCTTCCATCATAGTCAGTAGTGCTTTAGGTTTGTGGCCTTGTTGCATCATACGATATGTGGCTAAACAAGCGTCTTTTCCACCGCTCCAAGCGCTAACAAAAGGTATCATCTGCTTGTACTCTTTATGATATTAAATATTTTATCCATATCGAGACTTTCTTCAATTGCATCTGCTAAACGTTCTAATTGTTTTTCTCGTTGCAAACTTACGTCAAATTTCTCTGTTGCATCAGCACCTGCCCAATCTAGCAATGCTTGCAAAGATTCAGGCTCATCAAATAAGCCATGTAAGTAACTTGCTAGGATTTGATTATCATTTGAAATAGCGCCATCAGGTTTTCCATTTAGGATGAGAGCAGGATTTTTAAGCGCTACTCCAGTGCTTTTCCCCGCATGGATTTCATATCCTTTGACTTTGGCATTTTTGGCAATGCTAGCCAAATTAAGACTTCCTATTTTATTGCTTAGTTGTTTTTCTTTTTCGAGCGTTGTTTCAAGCTCTAATAAATTTAGACCTGCGTGGCTTTGTGGTTCGCCCTCTATGCCGAGAGGGTCATGAATAGCAGTCCCCAGCATTTGTAAGCCACCGCAAATACCGATTAGTTTACCGCCATAACGCAAATGTTTCTTTATCGCTTTTTGCCAACCTTGTGATTTTAACCATGCCAGATCAAAACCTACATTTTTACTACCGGGCAAAATAATCAAATCAGCAGGAGGAATTTCTTCAAGGTGTGAAATATATTGAAAATCAATATCAGGATGTAAACGTAATGGCTCAAAATCAGTGTGATTGCTTAAGTGTGGTAGGCGAGGAATAATCACTTTAAAGCTATCTTGTGATGATTTTGTTACAACAGAATCTGCAATGGCATCTTCGGCATCTAGGTGTAGACCATGCAAATAAGGGAGTACGCCTAGTACAGGTTTTCCAGTGCGCTCCTCCAGCCAATCCAAACCATCTTGAAGCAAGGAAATATCACCGCGAAAGCGATTGATAACAAAACCTTTAACCAGTGCTTGTTCCTCTGTTGATAATAAATCAAGAGTGCCAACCAAGTGCGCAAAAACCCCGCCTTTATCAATATCAGCAATAATGATTACGGGGCAGTTTGCTTCTAACGCAAAGCCCATATTGGCAATATCACCTTCTCGTAGGTTAATTTCGGCGGGACTACCAGCGCCTTCTACTAAAATATACGGGTATTGTTTTGAGAGTTTTGCAAACGAGTCAAAAACAACTTTTGCCGCTTTGGGTTTGTACTCGTGATATTCCAGTGCTTCGATATTACCAATTGAATGCCCTTGTAGAATAACCTGCGCACCTGTATCGGTATTGGGTTTTAGTAGTACAGGATTCATGTGAACACTTAATGGCACACCCGCGGCTTGAGCTTGCAAAGCTTGGGCTCGCCCTATTTCACCACCGTCTGGGGTAACCGCACTATTGAGCGCCATATTTTGTGGCTTAAATGGGGCAACACAAAGCCCGCGCCGCTTAAAAACACGGCACAGGCCTGCAACCAAAATACTTTTGCCCGCATCGGATGTGGTGCCTTGCACCATTAATGCGCTCATGATTTGTGTAACCAGCCTTTATGACTGAGTGGCACTATCCCGTAGCTTACCCGCCTGAATCACAATAATGTGAACCATTACAGCAACGGCTAGATATATCACTGTTGTTTTCATAAACATAGGTAAGAAGCGTGCAATACGTTCAGCAAACTCGGTAAAGTTTGTATCCGTAAATCGCCCTGAGAACCAGTAAAAACCACCGCTAGAAATAACATCGCAAACCGTTATCCCAATCAGCGCAGCGCCTACAAAATAAAGAAAACCACGTAAGTTTTCACTGTAATGACCCGCAAACCAGCGACCAGAAAACCACAGCGAAGCATAAGCAGGAATCAAGAAAGGATACGAAATAGTAAAGCAATAACTCTGCCCACCTTTTGCTTCAATGCTGATTAAATCAACCGCAAAAGCCACCAACCAAAATATTGGAAAGCCAAGTACGTTACGCACGTAAAAACCGAGCATAAAAAAGATCGCCCATGAAGCATCTTGGATATGCGTGATAAAATGCGCGCGGGTAACAATTAAGATTAGTAGTAACAAACCAGCAACAAGCCATGTTTGATTTTTTGTTAGTGTGTTCATGATAAATTCCATCATAAAGCTTCCTTCATATTATAGAAGGAAGCTAAAAGGTTATTTTGGTGAATAGTTAACTGTTAATAAGCCATTAATCTCATCTTGATGATAGCCCTTGTTAGACTGGTACTCTTTATCTAATAAGTTACTAATTTTAGCACCAACAGACCAATCCTTAGCTATTTGATAATCGGCATAAACATCAACTGTCGTAAAGCCGCCTAACTTATCCGTATTAGCAGAATCAGTATATCGTTTATTCTCTGCATGAAGATTAGAGCCTAATCTCAATTTACCAATTTTGCGACTAACATCAATATTAAGCGCTTGTCTTGGGCGATAAGTAAGGTATTTTCCTTTATTAAAACCGCTGTTAGATTTTGCCTGTAAATAGGTTGTATTAGCTTTTACATCCCAATCCATTACCTTTTTTCCAATTTCTAGCTCTACACCTTCAATATTTACAGAGTCGATATTACTAGGAGACCATCTGTATGGTTTGGTTGGCGTAGGTGCTGGCGCCCAATTAATCATTTGACTGATATTGTTCTTAAATATACGTAAACCAAGGTTTCCATTCACTAAGCTTTTAGACAGGCCAATTTCATAATTCTTACTTTTTTCTGGTTTTAGATCCGCATTTCCTGAAGAAGGGTAGTATAAATCATTAAATGTTGGTGCTTTAAAGGCTGTTCCAAACGTGCCACTTAAAAGAAGGCCATTGGTAAACTCATGCCCTACGGAGAAGCTACCAGTAACTTTGTTACCAAATTGCTCGTTATTATCACGACGAAGCGAAACTTCAAAACGATTTTTATCAACAAGCCCTTGGTAGCTGGCAAATACGGCTTTATTTATACGAGATTTAACGGAATAGTCCGTACTTCCAGAAACTTTATCTTTTTGCCAGTCAATACCAAGAATCACAGTACTGTCTTCTTTTAGCTTAATATCTGCTTGAACACTTGCAGACTTATGGTTTGTGGTAAAATTACTCGCTGCTACGCCATCTTTAAAATTATCTTTATCATCTAGCGCAGTGCCAATGGTTGCACTGAGTTTAACTTTATTATTTATTGGCCCCGACACCTTAGAACTAATAACTCTTTGTTTAAAACTTGTCTCATTCTGGGAAGAGCCATCAAACTGTGTTTTACCATGTGATTCTAATAATGTAATGTGGGCATCGTAGCCATTATCGAACTCATGACCAAATCCAAAATTTACAGTGTCTCGTCTGTAACCATCACGATCACTTTCATTGACAGGTGCTGGCAAGCCATACACAGAGTAAGGCTCACGAGAGTTAATGCCATCTGTTTTTTCTTCTGATGCACTCAGGTTTAACCAGCTATTATTAGCGCTTGTAGAAAGGCTTACCGAAGAGTTTCGTGTTTTATTGCTGCCAACGCCAATACTGAGTGCTACTTTATCCTGCTTTGCTCCTTTCTTAGTAAATATTTGAATAACACCGCCGATAGCTTCTGATCCATATAAACCAGAGCGCGGACCACGAACAATTTCAATACGTTCAATCTGACTGATTGGTACATGTTGTATTGCCGCACGACCAAGCGTTGCAGAATTCATTTTAATACCATCCACCAATACCAACACTTGGCTTGATGATGCGCCTCGTATAAATATAGACGTGGCTTTACCAGCGCCACCTGTATATTTAATCGATACACCCGGTATATGACGCAATACATCGGGAAGATCTATTGCTTTATATTTTTGAATATCTTCTTTCGTAATAACCGTAACTGCTGCTAATGTTTTATCAATCGCTTGCGCGCGTCTATTAGCCGTAATAGACAGCTGCAAGCCACCTTTATCATCAACACTGACTGTTTCGGCAATTGCATTTTGTGTGGTTAAAAGAGAGGAAAAAAGTATAACTGGAGCTGTAAATAGTGTTACTAATGTTGTTGCCGTGGCTGTAAAAGCTGTAGCAGAAAGTTTGTTTTTCATTTTGTATGACCTAAGTTATCAACACCCGCCGTGTTGAGTTTCAAAATATGATGTATTGAATACATCACGCCTGCTTAGGCCGGTCTCCGGGCTTATGAGTATTAGTAGAGACTAATCGATATTTGCCTTCCCATACTTTCTTGGTTGTACAACCAAACAGCACAGTGGCTACAAAATATCTTAAAGAAGTTTGTAGTGACACCCCCCCACTTTTGCAAGACTATATAAAACAGCCATGCAGAAGTGGGGGGGTGTGCTTCTTTACTCAATTACCGTTGCGGGGGCAGCTCTGGAATTATCATTTCTTCTTTTAAGAAGAAAATAACGCACCAGCTTCCCGTTTAACTTTGAATTTTTCTTATATAAAGAAAAATCCAAAGCACCTAAAGCGACGCGTAGGATAAGTGTTTTAATTATTAGTGTCTACTATGTTTCACTAGATATTTAGCGTTTGCTGGGTTTATATGCGCGTTCGACCATTTCTTCGGTAATGATGCCGTAGACTCTTGGGTTTTTGTCACTATGCTCTTCATTGAATACAACATATAAAGCTTCAGCACCTTGTTCAAACTTCTCATGCGCTTGTTGTAAATTGGCTTGTAGTGAAATCGGCGAAAGTTGTAAACGCTTGGCAGGGATTTCTAATAGATCAATTCTGTTATCTTCTACCTCTTCTTCCTTTTGCGCGTCATCGTTTTCTGCGCTAGATACTTGCAGGTATTTTGCTAGCTCCGAAATGGGCATTAGCATAACCAGTTCTTCGTCCTTATTATTCAGTAGTAGCCAATCTGTTTTGTTATATTTTTCTATCAAACTTTCGGCTTTTTCATGGCTAATACTTTGGGTAAACCGAGCCGTATTGTTATCCAATATGCTCGCTACCCCGATACCTCGTAACACTTGCATTACAGGGTTGATGTCATAATCCAATCCATTTGAGCGCAACATACCGATGAATAAAGATTGCTTTCCAAAGACCTCACTCGCCGTAAGTTGGGCAACAACAATGGTCAACATGCCGGGCATAATAATCCCGGGATTATAGGTAAGCTCCATAATTGCAGTCAGCGCGGCAAGCGGTGCTTGTAAGCTAGCGCCCATCATTGCGCCCATGCCAAGCAATGCGTAAAAACCGATATGCGAGACATCAAAGCCAAAAAAGTACGATGCTAAATAACCAATCGACCCCCCAAGTGCCGCGCCGATAAAAAAGGCGGGACCAATCATGCCACCAGGAATACCCAAACCAATACTTACGCTAGTCGCTAATAGCTTGGCCAATGTTAGTGCTAGCAACACCGTTACCGAGAAACCTCCAAGCAAGGTTTTATTAACAGAATCATAGCCAATGCCCAACACTTCGGGATAAAACAAGCCGATAACAGCAACAATAAGCCCCGCCGCCATCACTCGCCACCAAATTTCAATACCCTGCGTTTTGCGAGAAATAAGCCCCAGCAGATGGTTAAATAATGCCGCGCCCGCGCCTACGACCACGCCAAGTAGAAGCAATAGCGGCAATTCGGCAAAAGAAGTAAATTCGAAATCAGGAATAATAAATGCAGGTTCGCTACCCAAAACAGCGTTAGATAAACCCGTTGCTGCCACCGCCGCCAACATCACAGGGATAAAACTGCCCAGCGTGTATTCCATCATAATCACTTCAAGCGCAAAAATGACACCTGCCAATGGCGTGTTAAATGAGGCGGCAATACCCGCCGCCGCACCGCTGGCAACAAGCGTGCGAATACTATTGTTAGGCAATTTAAAATATTGCCCAAATAAGCTACCTGATGATGCGCCCAAATAGACATGAGGACCTTCGCGCCCTACAGAATGCCCGCCGATAATTGCAATTGCCGCGCCGAAGAACTGCATAAAAAAACCACGCACAGTCATATAGCCTTGGTGGTATGCCATGCGCTCCATTACGCGAGCAATGCCTAAAACACGGATGCCTTTGGCTGACTTATAAAATAAAAGTGCGAGTAAAATCCCGCTAATCGCAGGAAGCAAAAACCGAATCGTAGTGCCAAGCCCTTCGTAATTTTCTGAGCCGTTACCGGGCAAAAAAGCATCTTGACTGCCTTCAACCAAAAAACGGAAGAGAACAATCACGCCACCTGCAAGAAAACCCGTAAACAAACCCAGAACAGCCAAAAGCAATAACGCATCAGGGCGCGCCAAGCGAAAGCGCAACGCCTCCAACAAGTCATTCCATTTATTCTGTAGTTTGCTATTTATTTGCATCGTGCGAATGTTACCATCATTTTCATCTTATGAATAAACCAAGCACCCAACAAAACATTCTCATCAGCGCCTGCTTGTTAGGTAGCCCTGTGCGCTATAACGGCACAGACTTGCTCATTGAACATCCTTTATTAAAGCAATGGAAAAAAGAGGGCAGATTAATTAGCATTTGCCCAGAAGTAGCAGGCGGGATGCCCACACCACGAGCGCCTGCTGAAATTGTGGGGGAAGATGGCACTTCTGTTTTATCTGGAGAGGCTCAAGTCATCAATAATGATAAAAAAAATGTAAGCAAAACCTTTGTGAAAGGAGCAAATAAAGCACTACAAATGGCAAAAGAGAATAACTGCATCGCCGCCATCCTAACCGAGCGAAGCCCTTCATGCGGAAGTAGCCAGATATATGATGGCAGTTTTTCAGGTACACGGAAATCAGGAATGGGCGTAACCACAGCGTTATTAAAGCAAAATGGTATTAGGGTATTTAACCAAAATCAGCTTGAAGCCTTACAAGTATATTTAAAAGATAGGTATTAGAAGCTACACCCCCCACTTTTGCAAGGCTAGCTATTAGAATCGAACGGACTATCCGTTTCAGGTGGTTTTAACCCAAAATATTGCCAAGCATGGCGTGTCGCCATTCGTCCTCGTGGGGTTCGCATTAAGAAACCTTGCTGGATTAAAAAAGGCTCTATGACATCTTCAATAGTTCCGCGTTCTTCACCTATGGCGGCGGCGACACTTTCTACACCTACAGGACCGCCATCAAATTTTTCCATAATGGCAAGTAGTACGCGACGATCCATGTGGTCAAAACCTTGTACGTCTACATTAAGCATATTGAGTGCGTTGTCAGCAATATCTTTGGATATCTTTCCGTCCCCTTTCACTTGGGCATAATCTCGCACACGGCGAAGCAAGCGATTGGCGATTCGGGGGGTTCCTCGTGAGCGGCGGGCTATTTCATCTGCGCCTTTTTCATCTATTTCAACATTTATAATGCCTGATGCACGTTTGACGATATAACTTAAGTCTTCAACATTATAGAACTCAAGGCGTTGTACTATGCCAAAACGATCACGGAGTGGGGAGGTTAACAAGCCCGCTCTGGTCGTTGCTCCAATCAATGTAAAAGGAGGTAAATCTAATTTTATTGAGCGTGCGGCAGGGCCTTCGCCAATCATAATATCAAGTTGAAAATCTTCCATTGCTGGATAAAGTATTTCTTCAATAGCTGGGCTGAGTCGGTGGATTTCATCGATAAACAGCACATCATTTTCTTCAAGATTGGTCAGTAGCGCGGCAAGGTCACCTGCTTTTTCTAAGACAGGGCCTGATGTTTGGCGTAAATTGGCGTTAAGTTCATTGGCTATAATATGAGAAAGCGTGGTTTTACCCAGCCCTGGTGGACCAAAAATAAGCACATGGTCAAGCGCTTCGGCACGTGCTTTTGCAGCAGGAATAAATATATCCATCTGCTCGCGCACAGCGGGTTGCCCGATGTAATCTTTTAAGTATTTTGGGCGGATTTTTTCTTCGCTATCATTAACAACATCGTCTAAACCTGCAACTGGGGAGATTAACCGATCTTCATTTGTATTATTAAGGTTGTCGCTAAAATCATTGTTCATGACAAGCTTGCCTTAAGTGCATTACGCACAATTTCTTCAACGCTTGATTCTTCGCCCGAATATTTACTCACCATTTTACTCGCTTGTGTAGGCTTATAGCCTAAAGCGAGTAATGCACCGATGGCTTCATCTTTAAGGTTTCTCAATACAGGTTGTGATGAACCTGTTGCCTGCGCTTGGTCTTCTGGCTTTGGTAAGCGATCGCGCATCTCAATAATTAATCGCTCAGCTGTCTTTTTGCCGACGCCAGGCAAGCGGGTTAAGCCTGTAACATCGCCTGAGTGAATCAATAAGCCAAACTCACTTGCTGTCATTCCCGATACAATAGCTAATGCCATTTTTGGCCCAACACCGTTTACTTTTAATAGGGTTCTAAAAAGTGAGCGTTCGTTATCTGAGCTAAAGGCATAAAGTGTATGCGCATCTTCTCGCACAATTAAATGCGTAAAGAGGATCACTTCATTATCAACCTCTGGCAGGTCAATAAGCGTTGTCATGGATGCCAGTAGCTCATAGCCCACGCCTGCGACATCGACCACGATATCGGGTGCTTGTTTATGAATGAGTGTTCCGCGTAATCGTCCTATCATATTTTTATATTATCCGTGTTTGAGTAGCGCTTCTTGCAGGCGTGATTTTGTTGCACCAACATGCGCATGACTAAGCGCAATGGCTAAGCCATCGGCAGTATCAGATTGAATTTTACCTTGAAGGTTAAGAAGCAGTTTTACCATGTGTTGTACTTGTGATTTATCGGCATTACCTTTACCAACGACAGCTTGTTTTATCTCACGTGCACTGTATTCAAAAACAGGAACACCTTGCATAACGGTGGCACAAATTGCTGCACCACGTGCTTGCCCTAGTTTTAGAGCAGAAGATGGATTATTGGATAAGAATACGTCTTCTATTGCCATTTGCTGTGGTTGGAACTCTCGAATGATGAGTTCTATTTCTTGATATATTTTACCCAAGCGAATTGGAAAAGCACCGTTGCCTAATCGTATGCAGGTGCTAAAGACGTGTTGGCTGTGCCTACCATCGCTTTCGATAATACCGATGCCTGTTATACGTGACCCCGGATCAATACCTAAAATTCGCATAATTCCCCAATTATTGTAGAGATGCTTATATGAAAGCATCTCTTTTAAATATT
>Ga0256844_10000465_pt1 | contig 15632 bp, 17 predicted proteins | sample MusselsmetaG_FD_189100 | JGI IMG/M metagenome (GOLD analysis project Ga0256844, IMG submission 189100) | Mussel associated microbial communities from hydrothermal vent at the East Pacific Rise, Pacific Ocean - Mussels | ecosystem: Host-associated > Mollusca > Shell > Unclassified ... | reverse complement strand
CTTCTCTATCATATCTTCACTCTTCTCACCCATACGCTCATGGATAAGTGCTTCATTGGTTTGTAAAAGTACTACCTTATCTGGCATGGTATCATCAAGGGCAAAACGGTTGAGTGTTATGAGAAATGCTTTGTCATAACTGGCATGGTTTGCCAAAGCATAAGCGATGCCAGAGATGAGCCCACGGTCGCTGAGTATCATCTTTTCTAAGTGTGGTTTTATGCGTGTTTCAAAGTGCTCTGCTCGGTCAGCTAAAAAGAGAAATAGTTCTGTTTTATGGCTAGATACTCCTTGGTGTAAAATGAGCTCTCTGAGTGTTATCCCCAGCGCCGTGCCACCAGGTTCTTTTGTCATGATAGCATCAGGATAGTGTTTGTGCAGGAGTTCTATCTGGGTACTTTTACCCGCCGTATCCACGCCCTCAAATATCACATACATGGCTATCCTTGTCGATAAATGGCAAGATGACTTTAGGTACTAAGTGAGCGATGGATCCATTATGTTTTAAGATGGCACGTACGACGGAAGAGCTGATGAAGGCATTTTCTAAACTTGGCATCAAAAAGACGGTTTCGATATCGGGATTGAGTGAAGAGTTAGCATAGCTTAGTTGTAATTCATATTCAAAATCACTAATCGCACGTAGTCCACGGATGATGTTGTTTGTTTTCATCTCTTTTGCAAAGTCCACCAAAAGAGTGTCAAATGTTTCAATCTTTACATGAGGCATCTCCTCTGTGGCTACTTTGAGCATCTGTTTTCTCTGCTCTAGTGAATACATCGGGCGCTTATCTGTGGACTCAGCGATGCCTACGATGACCTCATCAAATATCGTACAAGCGCGTCTGATGATATCGATATGTCCATTGGTAACAGGGTCAAAAGTCCCTGGATATAGTGCTATTTTTTTCATGCCTCTCCCCAGCGTTTAAATAGTTGATGTTCTATGCCTATCAAATCAAACCACTTACCTATCAAAAAGTCTTCCATCTCTTCTAGCGTGGATGGATTGCTATAGTAGCCCAAAATGGGTGGTGCTATGATGACATTTAAACGGGCTAATTTTAGCATATTTTCCAAATGAATAGGTGAAAATGGCATCTCTCTTGGTGCTAAAATGAGTTTTCTTTGCTCTTTTATCATGACAGAGGCAGTTCTGGTAGTAAGATTGTCTGCAATTCCGCAGGAGACTTTAGCCAAAGTGTTCATGCTACAAGGAAGGATTAGCATGGCATCACATTTAAAAGAGCCAGATGCTACTTTAGCGGCAATGTCAGTATCTGCTAAAACTTCGATGTTTTCTTCTTTTTCAAAGACTGTTGTAGCGTTTTGGGATTGGATCACAAAAAGTTCTATCTCTTTGGGTAAAGAGGCGATAAATTTTTGTGCCAAAGTGACACCTGAAGCACCTGTGATGGCAAGGATGAGTTTCATTCTACAATATCCACAGTCGTTTTGGACGTGATTTTAGCTTTGAGTTTTTTATAGTGACCACGTTTGACTTTGATAATGTCACCAATATTTCCTTCTTCAATGGTTTTGACTTTAAAGGTTAAGATGACGTTGCCATCATAAATAGTTGCATCGACAAGCTCTCCACGTTTCATGTCTAAGATACGTCGAAGGTCATGTACGGTGAGTATCTTCCCCTCTTTGATACTGCGTTTTGACTCATAGTCGTAGAGATAGTGGGCATCGATGGGTTTTGAAGAGAAGTTTTTAAAATGCATCTCTTCTAATGTGAGATAGTTTTCATCGATGGGGTGATTTTTCTTGATGTAGCGACTGGAAATATAGACAGGGAGTGTGGCATCTAGTTCAAACTTAAAAAAACGCTTTTTTTTCTTTGTGGGACTGCTGTATAAAACGGAGAGTGTGCCATGGTTCCTTTTGAGGGAAGCTTGGGAGATGGTTATCTTTTCTACTTGGTAGTGGTCAAAGTTTTTGGGTGTTCTTCCTAGTGGTTTGATGTCAAGATGCTTGATAGTAAGGTTTGGGTAATACTCTAAAAATTTATTTTGTATGGCTGTTTGGATACTTAGGATATCATGACTTTTTGCTTGTAAAGATGTGAAAGCTATCATGATAAGTAAAATATAGCGTTGTAATGATAACACGTCTCATATCCTTTTTATAAAGTATATGATTGTATCGAAAAGAGTTGAAATATTTGTGAAGTAGGGGAGTGTTTGAGTGGCATTTTATGCCACTCAAACGAAAGGAGAATTTAGTTTTTGATTCTTTTTACAAAAGCATCTTTAGAATACTTTCTTAACTCTTTAAGATGACTTTTTGCTTCTTGTTTAGTTTCATATGGTCCTACAACTACAATCGCTGCATTTTTCCCACGAATCGTTGTGTATTTGATGTCATAATCAATACCAGCATTTCTTAAGTCTCTTGTGTGTTTACATCCAGTTTCCATATCTGTTTTAAAACCTGCTGCCATTTGTACATAGTACTCACCCATAGGCGCTATCGCTTCTTGAATGACTGGTTCTGCCATAGGTTGTGGTGCTACTTGAACTACTGTTACTTTTCTCACAGGAGCTACAGGTGTAACATCTTCAAGACCTGATGCTACGATTGCTTCAGGTGCTGGTTGGAATGCATTGCCAAAAAGAAAACCGATACCAATACTTCCCAAGATATCTAAGTCATGATTACTAAACTTTTTGATACCTTGTACATCTGCAAGAAGATTAAATCTGTTAGTGAGGTTATATTTTAAACCACCACCTGCATTGAAAAATCCTTGTGAGTCATTGTCTTTTAATTCATCTGAAACGTGCTCATAACCAAAACCACCATAAACGTATGGTGTCAATCTGCTATATCTTGTGTGGATATTGTGTAATCCATTGATATAGAAACGGTTGATGTCTGTATCTCCCGCAGAAGAGTTACTTAAGTTTGTGATACCTGTTCCTGGTGTTGGTATAGTGGTTCCACCTGTCCCAGTACCATTGTTTGAGCCTGTATCATTTCCAGCACCATTGTTTGAGCCTGTATCATTTCCAGTACCATTGTTTGAACCTGTATCATTTCCAGCACCATTGTTTGAGCCTGTATCATTTCCAGCACTATTGTTTGAGCCTGTATCATTTCCAGCACCGTTGTTCGAGCCTGTATCATTTCCAGCACCGTTGTTTGAGCCTGTATCATTTCCCGTACCGTTGTTTGTACCGTTATCATTTCCATTTCCACCGCAGCCAGTATTGCACGTACTTGGAGCTGGAACTTCATGACCACATGTACCATTGCTTGTACAGGTACCATTGGTGCTTGTGTTATATCTTCCTGCTTTAGATGCGGCTTTTCTTCTCTTGTAGTCAGCATCATTGATTCTCGTGTAACCAAACATGATGGCATTATCATCAGAGATATATCGGTTTAGTCTGATACCATACGCAGTAGAATCATCTACCAAAGAACCTGACTCAGTAAAGTTTTTCCCGATAAGGGGATTGACCTCGTATGTGTAAGCGCTTAATTCTATAGAACCTAATACGGCTAAACTTGCTAATATAATTTTTGTTTTCATTTCTTCTCCTTAAAGTTAAAACTTAATTCATTTTGTAAATTAATTTGACTAAAGTATAGTTAAAAACTTTACCTATGTCTAGATAAGTTTAATTTAAATTACCTAATAAGCTTAATTTGTCCAATTTATGTTACCAATATAAACAAAGTGTAAATGAAAAAAGAGCATAATGAAAGATATTTATTTTTAAAAGGTGGACTTGGTATGTTAAAGGTTTTTCTCTGGATTTATTTGATGAGTGTTTTGCTGCAGGGCAGGGAGCTATCCAGCAATGCTTTAGTAAATTCTGAATCTCCCTATCTTTTACAGCATATACATAACCCTGTCCATTGGATGCCCTATACTGATAGAGCATTTAAAAAAGCACAAAAAGAGGATAAGTTGATTTTTCTCTCTATTGGATATAGTACTTGTCATTGGTGTCATGTCATGGCTGAGGAGTCTTTTGAAGATTTGAGGATGGCAAAGCTATTAAATCGTGACTATGTGAGCATAAAAGTTGATAAAGAAGAGATGCCACAGATTGATACCCATTATCAACATATCCATGCACTTTTACAAAAAGGGAGAAATGGCTGGCCGCTTACCATCATCTTAACACCCAAAGGAGAGGTGGTTTATATCGCACGGTATGTGCCAGCAGAAGACAAGTATGGAATAGAGGGGTTGTATAAACTCCTGCCACGACTTGCACAAAGCTATCATGATGATAGATTACGTCCGTTGATAGCAGAAAATAAAAAGAAAATTGCACAAACATCAAAGCCTATTATAGTAGATAACAACAAAAGCGTGATTGCCCAATATATGAAAAAGATGCAAAAACGTTATGACAAAGTTTTCCCAGGCTTTGATAAAAGACCAAGGTTTCCTTTAGCGTCTCACCTGAACTTTTTACTTGATATTTATCTACTAGATGGGGATAAAGAGGCATACAAGATGGTGAGAGAAACCTTAGATACGATGGCGATGGGTGGCATTTATGATCAAGTAGAAGGGGGTTTTTATCGGTATAGTACCCATCCAGATTGGATAGTACCTCATTTTGAGAAGATGTTATACACCCAAGCGGAGATGATTCCACTCTATGTCAAGATGTATCAACTCACACATAAGCCACGTTATAAACGGGTGGTTGATGAAACTATCAAGGAGACCCAGCGGATTTTAGGTAGTGGTGGGCTTTTTTATGCAGCAACAGATGCGGATAGTGAAGGTAGAGAAGGGGGATATTTTATCTACCAGTATGACGAAGTTAAAAGTGCGTTACAAAAAGCAGGTTTTAGTGAGAAAGAGATTGAAGAAAATCTTGACTACTTTGATATCCTAGATATGGGGAACTTTGAAGATGGTTTTTCAAATCCACAGTTCAACACAGGTATCGATGAGGTGCCAACACGTATGCAAGAGACACGTCAGATTTTAAAAGTATTAAGAGCGCCTAAAAAGTTTCCCTTTATAGATAAGAAAATCATCACTGCTTGGAATGCGATGATGATAAAAGCACTCTTTGTTGCTTCCCGTATAGATAAGAGATATCTGAGTATGGCACAGCACTCTTTGGAAACGCTACTTCAAAAGATGTATCATGATAAAAAACTGCATCATAAATTTCTCTCTCCGCGTCCTGCAACACAAGCAGCACTTTTAGAGGATTATGCTTTTCTGATAGATGCTTTGCTTGAGGGATATGAACATACTTATGAAAAACGCTATGTGTCCTTGGCAAAAGTGCTGACAAAAGAGGCGATAGAAAAGTTTTATAAAGGGGGTGTTTGGTACTTGGATGAAGCACATTTTGCTATCGCACAATATAAAGATAAGTACTATACCGCGCCTTTAGCAAAACTTTATCATGATATGTTGTCTTTGGCTTCATTGGAGTATGACTTGTCATTTTTAGAGAAGGTAAAAGGGTTTTTAAAAGCAGAAAAGTCTAGGATACTTGCTGCTGTTGATAGATCTCCTGAAGCATCACGGGCACTTGTGCGGAGTGAGCGTGAAAACGTTGTCTTAAAATCCACCCAAGAGAACCTTGTGAAATATAAAGAACAAATTGATAAAATCACTTATCCATTCTTTTTGACTAAAGCAGAGAAAGAGAAGATGTTTTTATTGTGCAATGAAAGTAGTTGTTTTTTTTATGATAAGAATGTCTCAAAAGTGATTGAAAAGATGCTCAAAGGAAGGTAAGTAAAAAGATGCTTAAAGGAGGCAAAAGCATCTTTTTACACGATTGGTTGTCTGCATTTTAGTTGTTGTTATTAGCGACAAGAGAATAATACATAAATAAGACTAAAATTATCCTTTTTATATATTATTAATATAATTATTTAAGTTTAAAACAAGGTTATAAATGAAGAAAGCAGTTTGCATTATAAGTGGCGGTATGGACAGCGCCTTGAGTGCGTATATGGCGAAAAAATTAGATGGTTATGGCATCATAGCGGTGCATTTTAACTATGGGCAAAAAACAGAACAAAAAGAGCTTTCTTCTTTTAGAAAGATATCTAAAAGCTTAATGAGTCAAAAAGAGTATGAATTAGATTTGCATTTTATCTCTGAAGTGGGTGGCTCAGCGCTCACGGATGATACCATAGCAGTACCAAAAAGTGGTATAGAAGAGGGAGTGCCTGTGACTTATGTGCCTTTTAGAAATGGTATTTTTCTCTCCATCGCAGGGGCTATCGCAGAAAAAGAAGGTGCAGAAGCTTTATATATCGGGGTGGTAGAAGAGGATAGTAGTGGTTATCCTGATTGTACGGATACGTTTATTCAAAAGATGCAAGATGCTATCAATGAAGGAACAAAGCCTGAAACCAATATCGTTTTGAAAACACCACTTGTGCATTTGAAAAAAGAGCAAATCGTAGCAGAATCCCTGAAGCTTGGTGTGCCACTATCTGATACGTGGTCATGTTATGAAAGTGAAGAGGCAGCTTGTGGTGTCTGTGATAGTTGTAGATTACGCCTAAAAGGGTTTGAAAAAGCAGGGATTGAGGATAAAATCCCCTATCATGATAGTTAATCTCTGGAGTTTAGATAAGCTTTGATGCCCATATCTGTCCATTTTTTGTTGGATTCTAAAAAGCTATAGGCACTGTCCCAGACCTTTTTAAAGTCTGCACTTTTAGCTGACTTTTCAGAAACAACTTCTAACATCGCTTTTTTGGCTTCTATTAAAATCTCTTTTGGAAATGTTTTGATAATAGCCCCAGCTTCTTCTACTGCTCCTAACGCTTTGGTGTTTTCAGCTTGAAATTCACTATTCATCGTGGCATTGAGCTCGTTAGATGCCATCTCTATCATCATTTTATGTTCAGAACTAAGGGAATTAAACTTTTTTTGGTTAAATACTAAAGAGAGCATACTGCCTGGTTCATGCCAACCTGTATAGTAGTATTTGGCGACTTTTTGAAAGCCCATTTTAGTGTCAAGTGAGGGGCCAAGCCACTCTGTGGCATCAAGGACGTTTCGCTCTAAGGCAACGTAGATTTCACCCGCAGGAAGTAGTGTGGGCTTTACGCCTAGTTTGGCAAAGACTTCTCCCCCAAGCCCAGGAATGCGCATCTTTAGTCCCTTTAAATCTTCTAGGGAGTTGATCTCTTTTTTAAACCACCCTCCCATTTGTACATCGGTATTGCCCCCTTTAAAAGGGACGAGGTTGTACTTGGCGTAGAGTTCTCGCCATAGTTGCATCCCTCCGCCATTGTCTATCCACGCATTCATCTCTGTGGCAGTCATGCCAAAAGGAAAACCAGTAAAGAGATTAAAGGCTTCATTTTTCCCTTTATAGAAATATGAAGCAGAGTGGTAGGCGTCAATAGCCCCAGCTGAAGCAGCGTCAAAGACACCAAGAGCAGGGACGAGGACATTTTTAGGATAGACTTTCACGCGTAAGGTATCTTGGCTGATGACTTCCAAACGCTTAGCAAAACGCTCGATTCCTGTTCCCATGATAGGGAAGTTGGCAGGCCAAGAGGTAGCAAGACGGATTTTTATCTTTTTGTTTTTGTTGATGTTAAAGGCTTTGTGTGTTTGCTCTTTTTTTTCACACCCTGAGTATAAAACACCCATACCTACAAGGGCAGTTGCTTTGATAAAGTTACGTCTTGTATCACTCATGATAACTCCTAATATAATCCTGCGATGACGGCATAAGCCAAAAAGAGCATCAAGTGAGAGATGCCCTCAAAGTAGTTTGTTTCTCCATCGTCGGTGGTTTTCCATGCCAGCAAAATGGTGAAAATCAATGCACCAATTTCTAGTGGGTTAAAATTTAGCGTGAGGTAAGAACCTGAAAAGTGCCCCAAGATTAAAAGGGCTGGGACGGTCAGCAAGATAGAGACCGTGGAAGCACCCATGGCAATGTTGACCACTCTTTGAATTTGGTCATTTTTTGCCGCTTTGATAGCGGTAAAAATTTCAGGGGAGACTGAAATAATCGCGATGGTGAGTCCTGCAAGTCCTGCTGATATGCCCCACTCTTTAAATAGTAGTAAACCATCATGTGCAAATATCTCCGCCAAGATACCGATGAGTGCGATGAGGACAAAGATAGCCAAAAAGTTCATCCATGTGGTGGCTTTGTCAAAGATATAGTTGTGGTGTTCTTCTGCATCTTGGTTCTCATCTGCCATATGTTGTTTGTAACGAAACATACGGCTTCGTGCGGTGGATTTAAAAAAGTGGGTATGGGTTTTTGTTTGAAATATTAAAATGGTCACATAAAAGAGAACAAGTAAGCCGCCGATAAGGTAACTGGCTTCTTTGACGATTTCATCTGAGTGTCCGCTATTGCCTAAAATACTAGGCACGAGTAGGGCTAAAGAAGCTACATAGAGTATAGTTGTGTAGGAGCTTGAGGTATCTTCATTGTGCTGTTGTTCTGTAAAAGAGAGCCCTCCGATAAAGACGGCTAAGCCTAAAAGGACATTCATGTCCACGATGACAGCGGAGATGATGCCTCCTTTGACTGTTTCCATCGCTTCTGGTGAGTGGGCACTTTGTAGCATGATGTTAAAAAGTAGGATAATCTCTACTGCTACAGCGGTAAAGGTGAGGACATAGGATCCATAGGGTTCACCTAAGCGCTCAGCCAAAATTTCAGCGACTTCGGAAACAGTGATGGAAAAGAGGATGATAGCGATAGCAGAGGTGAGGGTTGCCAGTTCGGCTAGCTGATTTAAGTGTAGTAAAAAAGTGAGTCCCATAAAGAGTAGCCCACCGATGATGTCCCAATAGTTTGCCAAAAATTGTTGCGTGTTACTCACACGCGCAGTCGAGTCGGGGTTCATATAGTTTTCTTCACTCCTAAAAAAGTGTCAATTCATTGACTTTTTTATTATTTTCTAAAATTTTAGTTAATTCATTATAATTAGCTAAAATTAAAATAAAGTTAAATCTATCTATCTCTATGTTATTTACGTCCTCTAAGTGTGCATAGTGTTTTATAAAAGGGGCTCCTTCTACCGCTAAGTGACTCTTTTGAGGAATAAAGAGTAAAACTTTTGCCCAAGTAGCATATTGTTTCAAATAATCAAAAGAAACTTCTATCTGTGCAATAGTTGGTTCTATGATAAAGGCATGTTCTGAGTGACCAAAGGGTTGTATGGTCATTTTATTGCTGATGAAAAGGGGTTTAAAATGCTCTACAAAGGAGAGTTTATGGATGTCAAAATCAAGCTGTGATTCTTTTAGATAGTGCAGCACAGTATTTAGTTGTGGTAAAAAAAGAGCAGGGAGTTTGATCTCTTCATAGTGTACCTCTTCGTAGGTAAAGGAGCTTAAAAAAAGTGTTTGATGGGTGCGTTTAAGTAGGCTTGTTTTTCTATCATGATAGGTGATAAAGTCAGGATAAATCTGCTCTAAAAAGCGTTTATTGTCAGAGATAAAAAAGCTATTGCTATCGGAGGTAAGAATCTTTTTGAAGTTTTTTTCGATGGGTTCATCAATGAAAACAACTTTCTTTTTGGACAATATCTGTTTGAGTATGGCATATTCGATTGTGGGAAAATAGAAAAAAAGAGCTTCTGATTTTAAAAGAGAGAAACGTAGTATCTTCATCAGGGCATCATCGGTGGATGCTACCTGCATCCATGCCACTTCTGCATCTATCATGATAGGATCAGTATCGCAGAGGATTCCATAAGCGCCGTTGTGGATGGCTTTTTGGATTTCTTGGGGACTGCTTCCCACAAACAAGTCTCCTTGTTTGATAAGGTGTGCTTTGGTTTCTATCTTTTCGTAAGCATTGACAAGAGGCGTATTTAAACGCTCTGCATCGATGATTTTACTGAGGTTTTCAAAGGTCATTAACCGACAGAGGTTCCGCTCTTTTTAGGGGCTTCTGGACGCATGAGGGATAAGCCCTCTTTGTCTTTTGCCGCTAGTAACATCCCTTGACTTAGGTGCCCCATGATTTTGGCAGGTTTGAGGTTTGCCACGACGCAGACTTGTGTACCTTCTAAATCAGCAGGGGCATAATACTCTTTAATACCCGCGATGATTTGTCTTGGTGCCTCTTCTCCTACATCGACGCTTAGTTGTAAGAGCCTATCACTTTTTTCTACCTCTTTGGCTGTTAAAATGGTACCAATTTTGAGTTTGGTTTCGAAAAATTGATCGATGGTGATGATGCCTTCACTTTTTTCTTTTTTCTTTGTTTGCTCTTTTTTAGGCGCAGGCGTTTCTTTCACTGCCAATACCTCTTCTTCTATGCGTGGAAAGAGGGCAGGAAGTTTTTCAATTGTAAAGGTTGGTAAAAGTTGTTTATCATGATAGTAGTTTTGGTAGCTCTCTGTATCGATGGTAAAGCCCATAGCTGAAGCAAGTTTTTCGCAAGTACGAGGCATCACAGGACTGAGCAATATAGAGACTCTAGCCAAAAGGTTGGCAACCAGTGCAACAAGTGCCATGGCTTCTTTTGTTTTTCCCTCTTTCATCATGGCCCAAGGCTCATGGCTTGTGATGGCTTGATTGGCGATGGTGAGGACTTTCCAGAGGTTTTCTAGGTAGCGGTTGAGTTGCATCTCGTAGATGTAGTTTTCGATATTTTCTAAGATAGCTTCTGCTTCTTTTAGCTCTTTATCATGATAGAGCCTTACATCGCTAGAGTCGATAACGAGGTCACTATACTTGCCACTCATCCCGATGATACGGTTCATGAGGTTTCCAAGGTCGTTTCCAAGGTCTGAGTTGATACGGTCGATGAGGGCTTTTTGGGAGAAGTCACCATCTTGTCCAAAAGGGACTTCTCTCAACAAGAAGTAACGAAAATTCTCCAGTCCATAGGCATTGGCAACTTCACGAGGGTCGACGACATTGCCTTTGGATTTACTCATCTTTTCGCCGTTCCTCGTCCACCATCCGTGTGCTGCGATGTGCTTAGGCAGTGGTAAGTCTAAACTCATCAAGAAGGCTGGCCAGTAAATCGCATGAAATCGTAAGATATCTTTTCCTACCAAATGCGTGGTATTTGGCCAAAAGTCCATATCTTTTTCATCCCCACCATAGCCTAGGGCTGTGATGTAGTTTAAAAGTGCGTCAAGCCAGACATACATGACATGTTTTGGATCATTTATGGACGCTGGGAGTTTCACACCCCAGTCAAAGCTAGTACGGGTGATAGAAAGGTCGTGTAAGCCTTGTTTGACAAAGTTGATGACCTCATTTTTCTTTCCTTTGGGTAAGACGCAGTTTTCATCTTCTTCGTACCATGCTAAGAGTCTATCTTCATACTTGGAGAGTTTGAAAAAGTAACTTTCCTCTTTGACGATAGAGGTCTGTTTCCCACAGTCTGGACAACACTCATCTTCCAGCAGTTGGGTTTGGGTGAAAAATGTCTCACAACTCACACAGTAAAATCCTTCATATTCATCTTTATAGATATCCCCTTTGGCGTGCATCGCTTCAAAGGCTTTTTGAACGCCTTTTTTGTGGGCTTCGTCGGTGGTACGGATGAAGGTGTCATAAGAGATGTCAAACTCATCCCAAAGTGTTTTGAACTTTCCGCTTATTTCATCGGCATATGCTTGGGGCGTTTTGCCTCTACTTTTGGCGGCTTCTTCTATCTTTTGACCGTGCTCATCCGTCCCTGTGATAAAACGGGTTTCAAGCCCTTTTAAACGAGAGTATCGTGCTAAGGTATCGGCGATAATTGTCGTGTAAGCGTGTCCAATGTGGGGTATATCGTTGACATAGTAAATAGGGGTAGTGATTGTAACTTTGTGACAAGAGTTTGACATGTGTATATCCATATTTTTATGGATATTTTACACAAAGTATGCTTAATGATTTAGCTAGAGAGTTGAACTCTCTCTAGAGTGCTGGTTGAGAATAGTTCGTGATAATATATCTGGTAGATTTTCTTCGTCGTTGGATTGTCTTGCTTTTTTCCAATACTTTTTTCTTGTTGCTAGCAAAAAGTGTCACGATAACATCTTTTACAAGTAAGATAGAAAGCATGCTGATAACGCCTAACATCAATAGACCTAAATAAGCCATTTGGATTAATTTAAAAATTTTCTTCATAATGTATACTCCTTTATAATAACTAAATCTAAGTTACTAATAATTAAAGTATATTATATAAAAATTAATAAAAAGTAAATATATTTAATTAATTTTTATTTTTTATGCTCTGTTTATTGATTTTTTTGATAGGTTACAGAAGGTTTTTATGGAAAAACCTTCTATTTTTAGTGCTGTTGCTTAGCGGTTTCGAGTGCGGTTTCTGTAGTCGTTTCTGTATTTTTGAGTGTTTCTTTTGACTTTGTAAATAAACTTACAAAGAGTTCTCCTATAGCACCTACGGATAACAACAGTACAACTGATGCGAAGAGTGGTGCTACTAAAACATTTGTTTTTTTCATTATATTTCCCCTTGATTCATATAACTATATCGTCGAGAATAAGGATGACATTAGTCAAAAAAGTCCTATTTTAGGGTGATATAGTAGAAAATGAAATATATTGTAATATTGGAATTTATAGTGAAATTTCTTAAAGCGAAAATTCTGATTTTAGTGAGAAAGAGGCTTGGAATTCTCATGTTTGCAGGTAATTACTGCCACAGCGATAGCAAATCCTCCATCATGAGAGATAGAAAGTGCACTCTGTGTGATGCCGAGTGTATCAATGAGATGTTCACTTAGGGTAAAGTAGGGTGCACCACTTGTATCTTTGTGCAAGATGATATCTTTAAAAGAGCATGTCTTTCCGATGCCAGTGCCTAGTGCTTTGGAAATGGCTTCTTTGCTAGCGTAAAATCCAGCGGCGGTTTGTGGGGAGGTGACGAGGAGGATTTCCTCATCACTTAGGTACTTTTGTAGGGCTGTTTTTTTTTCTAAAAATTTTTCAAATCGTTTTATCTCTACGATATCGATGCCTATCATTGAATGACAAAGTCCGTGAAGAAAAGATTGTTTACTTGACCATCTGAGAGTACTTGATTGACTTTCATGGCGATTTCATCCTTTAAGTTCTCTTTTCCTCGGATTGTACTTATCTCTTCATAAGTCTTTGCTGAGAGGGTTTTGATAACGATGTCACGAATGAGTGGTTTTTTAGTATCCATCTCAACACTTAACTCTGCGACGGATAGTTCAAAGTTGATAGTTGATTTTAGATAACGGCTACTTCCCTCGTTGTAAAGATTGACGATAAATTGATCCATAGGATACATCGGTCCTATTTGTGAATAGTCTGTACTTCTTGTAGAGGTTGTTTTTTGAGCCGTTGATGTTGCAATGACTGTCTCTTTTTTTGCTTTGCTTGCATCATCCAATACTTCTGTATCTTCATTTAACATAAAGTATGCCGCAGCGGCACCTCCTGCTAAAATCAAAAATAGCATCACTACTACGATGATAAGTAAGATATTTGAGCCACCTTTTTTTGTTTCTACTGCCACTTCTTGTGTTTGTTCTTCAGCCATGATTTCCCTTCCTTGTGCTATGATTTACTTTATTAGTCTTGCTTACAAACTATATCGTGCACTTTTCTAAAAAGTTTAGTTTTTTTGTATAAAGTTAGTTTTATTTTGCATATTTGAAACAAAATGGGGTTAAAATGAGTATATTTGGAAACTTTTTTGCCTTTTTAGGTAAAAGTTTTTTTTATTTTATAGAAGTTTTAGGTGAATTAGGTACTTTCGTGCAGTATCAATGGGAGATGCTTCGTTTGTCTATAAAGCCCCCGTTTAGGGTGCGTGAGATAGTGGAACAGTTGGTTTTGGTAGGGATTGGCTCTATCGGTGTTATCGCGCTGACGGGTATCTTCTCTGGTATGGTCTCTGCAGTACAGCTCTATCAAGGCTTCCATCAGTTTGGGGCGGAGAACATGATGGGCTTTCCTATCTTCATATCTATCACCAGAGAGCTAGGACCTGTATTTGCAGGGCTTATGGTGACTTCACGAGCTATCTCTGCGATGGCGGCAGAGCTTGGAAGTATGCGTGTCACTGAGCAGATAGATGCACTAGATACCTTAGCAGTAGATTCAAGAAAGTATCTTTTGGTACCACGTATCATCGCAACCACTTTAGCACTACCCCTACTTATCGTCCTGTTTGATGTCTTGGGAAATCTTGCTGCCTATCTCATCTCCGTATATATGTTAGAGGTCAATAAAACTGAATACCTTAATACTATCAACATGTATTTATCGGTTAGTGATATTTACACGGGGATTTTAAAAGGCTTTTTCTTTGGTTTTTTTATCGCTTCCATCGGTACCTATATAGGATATAACACACATGGAGGTGCTAGAGGAGTTGGAAAAGCAACAACGACAGCGGTTGTTTATGCGGCTATCATGGTATTTGTGTTGGATTATTTTATCGCGGCGATATTTTTGATAGTGGGGTGGTAGGTATGAGTGTACTTTTAGAGATGGCGATGTTTCCCATCGGAAATAGTGAGAGTGTAAAAGAAGATGTGGCGCAAGTTATCAAGATGATAGACGAGAGTGGCGTGGCGTATCAGCTCACAGCCATGGGAACACTCGTAGAGACGGATACTATGGATGAAGCATTACATATCGTGAAAAAATCTTATGAAGTCTTGGAGAAAAATAACAACCGAGTCTACGCCACCGTGAAGTTTGATATCCGTAAAGGTACTTCAAATCGCTTGAAAACAAAGATAGAGTCTGTTGAAAGTCTTATAGGAAAAGTTAACACATAAAAATGCTACAATGTAAATGAAATAAAACTAAAGGAGATTGTATGAGTTTGATGGGAACACTAGGAAAAGTAGCCATGGGTATCATGGTAGCCAAAACAGTAGGTAAAGCGATGGGTGGTTCAGGTGGACTTGGTGGTATGCTTGGTGGCTTGATGGGTGGCAACAAAGATGCTTCTTCTGGGTCTCAAGGTGGAGGCATGGGTGATTTACTTGGTGGTTTGATGGGCGGAAATGCGCAAAGTAAACCAGACAATGGACTAGGGAGTCTCCTTAACGATGCCCTTTCTGGTAAACAAATCACACCAACGCCTACACAAGAAGAACAAGCACAAGTTCTTTTAAAAGCGATGATTAATGCGGCAAAATCTGATGGTCATATGGATGAAGAAGAGCAAGCAAAGATTGTCAAGCACATTGGTGATGTGACGCCTGAAGAGATAGAACTTGTGAAGCATGAGATGGCAGCACCACTAGATTTGCAGGGTGTGATAGCAAGTGCTAAAGGGATGGAGCCAGAAGTCTACTTGATGTCTTTGATGGCTATCAATCTAGACTCCTCAGAAGAGGCGCACTATCTTGACCAGCTTGCTAAAGGTTTGGGTATCTCACAAGAAGCAGTCAATGACTTTCATGAGAGAGTGGGCGCGCCAAAGCTTTATAACGCTTAAACTATAAGCCTTCTATCATCTCTTTGGCAGCTAAGGCTAGGGAGATATTTCCACTTGGCACTTGGTTGTCACGTGGATTGACACGTATCAAAGTGGCATTGGGCATCTTGGCTAGATGCTCACCAAATACTCTCACCGTGGGGATAGCTTCTCCCGCACCAAACTCTACAATAGCAAGCTTCTTTTTTTCTATCAGACAAGTGTCGAGGAAATGTTGTAAACGATTACTCTGTA
>Ga0256844_10000464_pt1 | contig 15660 bp, 13 predicted proteins | sample MusselsmetaG_FD_189100 | JGI IMG/M metagenome (GOLD analysis project Ga0256844, IMG submission 189100) | Mussel associated microbial communities from hydrothermal vent at the East Pacific Rise, Pacific Ocean - Mussels | ecosystem: Host-associated > Mollusca > Shell > Unclassified ... | reverse complement strand
CATGTTTTAGATGCCAAAATAAGCTCTGATTTTAAAAGAATAAACTTTTTTATTATTGCTAATAATATTTTAAATGCAAATTATTACGAAAAAGAATTTATACCAATGCCTAAAAGTAATTTTGAGGTTGGTTTAAAGTATGTGTTTTAATTATTAGCAATGAGTAACACTCGTATAATATAATTAATTATGGAAAAAAGAATATCAGATTATGACCAATAAACAAATATTATTTAACTGAGCATAGTAATTATATTTGTAGGTTATTACATATAATTGGTACAACCATTGTTTTAGCATTGGTGTTAACAACTATTATTCATCGAAACCCATATTGGTTAATATTTGTTCCATTGTCTGGATATGGTTTTGCTTGGTTTGGTCATTTTGTATTTGAAAAAATAAACCTGCAACTTTTAGATATCCTTTAGGAGTTTAACATCTGATTTTAAAATGTATTTTGAAGTCTTGACTAGTAAAATAAGTTTAGATTCTTCTAAAGACCATTTGGTTTATAATATTTAAATATTATTCAAACCTTTTATAGTAATACCACTAACATTGATAATGATTGCTGTATAGTAATTACATTATAAAAATCAATCAATTTATTTATTAGAATGTTTCAAACAAGTCTTAACAAAATCTACAAATAATGGGTGAGGATTTAGAACAGTACTTTTATATTTTGGGTGATAATGTTTATGCACAAATTATTATGAAAAAGAATTTATACCAATGCCAAAAAGAAATTTTAAACTTGGATTGAAGTATATGTTTTGATTGGTTATTAAAAACAATCAAAGATACAAATTTAATAATTTATTGATCTGCATCCATGATTGTATTACTACCAAAAGTTTTTATCTTATTTTATAATTATTGTAGATTGTTTAATAATAGTATTATTATCAATAATTACAACCCTAACTTTTTTGGATGAAGTAAAATCTTTTAAGTTTATTTCTTTATTATATTTTAATTTTTTATTAAAAATTTCACTACCATTATTTAGATCATATATTTTTATTCTAACATTATCATTTAATTTATTATCATAACCATTAATTATTAACTTTGATTTTGTTGGGTTTGGATGAATACCGATTTCTCCATCATCATTACAGCTATCAGTATCTACATCTTCATATAATGTAACATCTGAACAGCCATTATTATAATGAATAGTAGCAGTAACATAAATTCCATAACTAGGGGAACCACTACTAATATTTCCAGGAGATCCTGCCCCATATGTAGTACCTGAACTTTGACCATTCAATGAACCTGATGAAAAAACAGCACCATTTAATACCCAATCAATACTACTTACAGAATTTCTATCACAATTATTTCCTGTGAAATCAATATAAACAGCTCCATGTCCACCATCCCATCCATGACAAATGAAATAACTATTTAATTCTGGTTCACAACAAGTAGGCGTAGGAATACATTGTATAGAAATATTTATTGGAGACATTTGATGACATCCACTTTCATTAAAATATGTAACAGAAAGTGTACCGCTTCCAGCATTGTTATCTGCTTGAATTGTAACGCTGTTATTCATATCCGAAGATATAATTGATATGTCTCCAGAAAAATCCCAATCATAGCATTGTGAACATTGTGCTAAATTTGAAATGGAGTATGTGGCTTGATTTCCACATTGAATAGTTATTGGTCCAGTAATTTGAGCCTTTGCGTAAAAAGCAAATAAGATTATTGCTAATGTTAATAATTTTTGTTTTGTTTTCATAATGTTTTGTTTAAAATTAATAGATTTATTGGTAATTAATATATATACCAAAATTCAACAAAACAAAAACTATAAAAAATTATATATTTGCAACGTTAAACTATGGTTTGGCAGGGCATCCATATTTGAGCTCTAATTCGATTATTGGATGTCCTTTTTCTTATATCATATACAATTTAAATATTTTTAATGTAAACTTACAACTATATATAACACCAAAACATACCTACTTGTAGTGATTTTCCAATAATCACATTACGGCAAATGTATTGTAAATCAACACTATATTTTAAAATAATATTTTTACAATAATTTTTAAAATGCGTATTTAAATAAAATGAGTTTTGCTTACTGTTTACTAACTTCTAAGCCTGCTTTAATAAAACTCACAAATAAAGGGTGAGGATTTAGAACAGTACTTTTATATTCTGGGTGATATTGTACACCAACAAACCAAGGGTGATCTTTAATTTCGATAATTTCTACTAGACCAGTTTTTGGATTTGTACCAGTAGCAATCATTCCAGCTTTAGTTATTTGTTCTAAATAGTCGTTGTTGAATTCATAACGATGTCTGTGTCGTTCGCTAATTAGCTCTTTTTGATAAACATTATATGCTTTAGAGTTTTTTTCTAATTTACAATCCCAAGCTCCAAGACGCATTGTGCCGCCTTTATTTATTATGTCTTTTTGACCTTCCATTAAATCAATAACTGCATGAGGTGTTTTGTTATTCATTTCGGTAGAATTAGCATTAGTTAACTTTAAAACATTTCTAGAAAACTCAATTACTGCCATTTGCATTCCTAAACAAATTCCTAAAAATGGAATTTTATTTTCACGCGCAAAACGTACTGCATCAATTTTCCCTTCAATACCTCTACCACCAAAACCAGGAGCAACTAAAATTCCGTTTAAACCTTTTAGTTTTTCAGGAACATTATCAATAGTTAAACTTTCTGAATGTATCCAACGCACTATTACTTTAGTTTCGTTTACTGCACCTGCATGAATAAATGCTTCGGTAATAGATTTATAAGCATCATGTAATTCTACATATTTACCTATTAAACCAATTTCTATTGTGTTTTTTGGATTTTTATGTTTTTTAACGAAATTATTCCATTCTATTAATGCAGGTTTTTTATCGGTTGATAAACCTAATTTGTTTAGAATAACTTCATCTAGCTTTTCATCTAACATTAAGTTAGGAACATCATAAATTGTTTCGGCATCAATAGATTCAATAATAGATTCTTGTTGAACATTACAAAAAAGAGCTAGTTTACGTTTAATATCATCATTTAATGGATATGAAGTTCTGCAAACTAACATATCTGGAGCAACACCACTTTGCATTAATAATTTTACGGAATGTTGTGTTGGTTTTGTTTTTAATTCACCTGATGTTGCTAAATACGGTATTAGAGTAAGGTGGATTACAATTGCGTTTTGACTACCTAATTTCCATTTTAATTGTCTTACAGCCTCAATATATGGTAATGATTCAATATCCCCAACAGTTCCACCAATTTCGGTAATTACAATATCAAATTTACCTGTTTCGCCTAAAATCTGTATTCTATTTTTAATTTCATCAGTAATATGCGGTATAACTTGAACAGTTTTACCTAAAAACTCACCTTTACGTTCTTTGTTAATTACTGCTTGATAAATTCTACCAGTAGTTACATTATTTGCCTGAGACGTTGGAGTGTTTAAAAAACGTTCATAATGTCCTAAATCTAAATCAGTTTCAGCTCCATCATCAGTTACAAAGCATTCACCATGCTCGTAAGGATTTAATGTTCCTGGATCAATATTAATATATGGATCTAATTTTTGTATGGTTACAGTATAACCTCGTTCTTGTAATAATTTTGCTAAAGATGCAGCAATGATACCTTTACCAAGTGAAGAAGTAACACCTCCAGTAACAAAAATGTATTTAGTTTTAGACATTAAATTTATGTTTTGGCAAAAGTACAAAGTATCATGATAATTGTAAACTAATATTTTATTTTTTTCACAAGTTATTAACTATCTAATCTATTATTAATTAAATAAGTTATTTTTGCAAAATAACTCAAAACAAATAAAATCATGGAACAAAACACAGTAGAAGAAGGAAAAACAATGGCAATAATATCTTATATTACAATTATAGGATTAATTATTGCATTTTTAATGAATAATAGTAAGAAGAATGAATTTACTCAATTTCATATTAGACAATCAATAGGATTGGCAGTATTAGGTTTAGTAAACTCTTTTATTATAGCTAAGTTTATACCAATATTAGCAGGATTAGTTGGATTGTTAACACTTGTTTTGGTAATTATTGGTATTGTTAATGCTGTAAAAGGTGAAGACAAGCCATTACCTGTAATAGGTGCTCAATTTCAAGAGTGGTTTAAAGGTATTTAATAATTCCTTTTACAAATTTAAAAAGCCTTCAAAATTAATTTTGAAGGCTTTTTTAGTTATTATATTATTTAACAGGAATATTTTTTAATACTTCTAATAAATATTTCCAATATTTTTGTGTAGAAGATATGCTTACTCTCTCATCTGGAGAATGTGCTCCTCTAATATTTGGGCCAAAAGAAATCATATCCATTTTTGGATAGTTGGTTCCTAAAATACCACATTCTAATCCTGCATGGCAAGCCATAACATTTGGTTTAGTTTTAAATACAGTTTCATACAAACCTTCCATTACTTCCAAAATAGCCGAATTAGGATTTGGTTTCCATCCAGGATAAGAGCCACTTAATTCTACATCAAATTTTGCTAATTCAAATCCGCTTTTAATATTGTAAGCTAAATCCATTTTTCCTGATTCTATTGAAGATCGTGTTAAGCATCCTATTTTAATAGCTCCATCTTTAACAATAACTCTAGCAACATTGTTAGAGGTTTCTACCAAATCTTTAATATCTGGGCTCATTCTAAAAACGCCATTATGAGCAGTATAAATAGCTTTTAATAAATACTCTTGATCTGCTGTATTCATTGAAAATTCAGGTTTAGGAGTATTTGCAATTAATATTTCTAAATCTTTTTCAATAGTTGCATATTCTACTTTTATATCATTTGAAATGGTGTTATAAATTTCACCCATTTCATCTTCATTTTCACAAATAATAATGGCGTTACTTTCTCTTGGAATAGCGTTACGAAGACTTCCTCCATCAATATTACTAATTAAAGCAACATCTTTTAAAGCAAAAAGAATTCTATTCATCATTTTATTAGCATTACCAAATTCTTTATGAATGTCCATTCCACTATGTCCACCTCGTAAACCTTTAACGGTAATTTTAAAGGCTTTATATTTTTTTGGAACATCTACTAATGTATAATTTTTTGTTGCAGTAATATCAATTCCACCTGCACAACCAACACCAAGTTCATCATCATCTTCGGTATCTAAGTTAAGTAGGATTTCACCATCTAAATAACCTGCTTGTAAACCAATAGCACCAGTCATTCCTGTTTCTTCATCAATGGTAAATAAAGCATCAATTTGTGGATGTTCAATATTTGATGATTCAAGAATACTCATAATAGAAGCAACACCAATACCATTATCTGCACCTAATGTTGTTCCATCTGCCTTAACCCAATCACCATCAATTAACATTTTAATACCTTGTGTATCAAAATCAAAAACAGTGTCGTTATTTTTTTGACAAACCATATCTAAATGTGATTGCATCACAATAGGTTTACGGTTTTCCATACCTTTAGTAGCAGGTTTTTTTATTATAACATTTCCAATAGGATCAACTTGTGTATCAAGTCCTAATTTGTTACCAAAATCTACCATAAATTGTCGTACTTTATCTTCTTTTTTTGAAGGTCTTGGTACAGCATTTAAATCAGCAAAATTATTCCATAATGCTTTGGGTTCTAAGTTTCTTATTTCGTTACTCATATTATTGTGTGTTAAAGCCCATCTTCCGTCTTCCCAAATGGAAGAAACTTTTAAAATGGATGTTTATTTAATTATTTGTTTATTTGTTGATGTGTGGATTTGTTTATTCGTCGATTTGGTTATTTGTTTTTTCTGATATCCTTGACCGTAATGTACTCTTGTCTCTTGCCTTTTACCTCTTATTTCAATTATACATTAAAAATTTATAATTACATCATTTAATGGTTTTCTTACTTTTTTTAGTTTGCTCATAAAATCGTCTTTTGCTCTGTAACCAACAGGTAACAATAAAATGGATTGTAAATTTAAAGAATCTAAGTCTAATAATTCATCAAACTTGTTAGAATTAAAACCTTCCATTGGACAAGCATCTATTTTTTCTAAAGCACAAACTGTCATTAAATTACCTAAAGCAATGTATGCTTGATTTTTAGCTCCTTGTTCTTTTTCGTTTTCTGATTGTTTTGAAAAGCTATCTTTTAAATTATCTCTAAATTTTGCGATATCTTCATCTTTAATATTTCTTTTTGTCTTTTCTAATTCAAAATGAGCATCTATTGTATTATTATCAATTTTGGTATCAATACAAATAACTAATAAATGCGAGCAGTCTACAATTTGTTTTTGGTAGTAGGCATGTTCTAAAAGAATGTTTTTAATTTTTGTATCTTTTATAACAATCATTTTTAAAGGAAATAAACCAAAAGAAGTTGCTGTTAGCTTAAAGGCTTTTTGAAGTCGCTTAATTTTTTTATCTGATAATAATTTATCAGGATTAAACTTTTTACAGGCATAACGCCATTTTAATGATTTTATAGTTTTCATATTTTGTTTATTTGTTAATAAGTTGATGTGTTAATTCGAATAAACAAAAAAACAAATCAACGAATAAACAGTAGGTTATCCTAAAGATTGCATGTTTACTAACTTGTTATAAATACCTTTTACAATAATTAATTCTTCATGAGTACCTTGCTCTACAATTTTCCCTTTTTGCATTACTACAATTAAATCGGCTTTTTGTATGGTTGATAATCTATGTGCAATTACAATAGAAGTTCTGTTTTGCATTAGTTTTTCTAAGGCATCTTGCACTGCTTTTTCAGATTCGGTATCTAAAGCCGAAGTAGCTTCGTCTAAAATCATGATTGGTGGATTTTTAAGAATTGCTCTAGCGATAGAGATACGTTGTTTTTGTCCTCCAGATAGTTTATTACCACTATCGCCTATATTAGTTTGATAACCATTAGGCTGTTCAGAAATAAACTCGTGTGCATTGGCAATTTTAGCAGCATTGATTATATCTTCTTCAGATACATCTTTACCAAAAGCAATGTTATTGGCAATAGTATCATGAAATAAAATAGCATCTTGTGTTACCAATCCCATTTGTTCTCTTAATGAATGTTTAGTGATATTTTTAATATCAATTCCATCAATAGTTATTTTACCTTTATTTACATCGTAAAAACGGGTAACCAAATTAGCAATAGTCGATTTCCCAGAACCAGATTGTCCAACAAGTGCAATAGTACTTCCTTTAGGAACTATTAAAGAGAAATTTTCTAAAACATAATCGTCTTCATATTTAAATGAAATATTATCAAATTTTATTTCTTTTTCGAAATTTTCTTTTACAATAGCATCTTTACTATCTTTTAATATATTTTGGGTATCTAAGACTTCTAAAACACGTTGAGCAGCAGCATCACCTTGTTTAACACTATAACTTGCTCTTGATATTTGTTTTGCAGGTGTTAGAATGTTATATGCTAACCCCATATAACCTAAAAACACACCTGGTGCTAAAGTATGATCTATTATAACCATTTTACCACCATACCAAAGTAATCCCGTGATGACTGCAATACCTAAAAACTCACTAACAGGGCTTGCTAGATTTTGTCTATGTCCCAATGAATTAGAATAATTATAAAAATCTGAAGTAGATTTATTAAATTTAGAATTAAATGTTTTTTCTCCATTAAAGCCTTTAATAATTTTTAATCCTCCTAGAGTTTCTTCTATAATTGACAAGAATTTACCTTGTTCTTCTTGTACTTTGGTAGAATGTTTTTTTAAAGCTTTTCCTATAAGAGAAATTAGATAACCAGAAACAGGAATAAATATAAATACAAAAACAGTAAGTTTAATGCTAATAGCAAACATAGCAATAATTGTAAAAAGAATGGTTAAAGGTTCTCTAACCAGAAGTTCTAAAACGGATAAAAATGATGTTTGAATTGAATTAATATCTCCTAAAATTCTAGCCATAATATCACCTTTTCTTTTTTCAGAAAAATAAGTAATAGGTAGTGTTAATACTTTATTATAAACATCGTTTCTTAAATCTTTTAACACACCGTTTCTTAAAAATGTAATAAAGTACAAAGATAAATAACTAAAAATATTTTTCAATAAAAAAGTTATCATTATAACAATAACCATATAAGTTAAAGTACTCATTTCTCCATATTGAGAAGAATTTGATGTAATATAATAATTAGATAATTCGCTATAATACTCTTTATGAAATGTAAAGTAATCAACTATATTATTTGAATGTTTTAAAACAGGATGCTCACTTATTTTTTCAGTACTACCAAACATTATATTTAGCATTGGCATTAAAACCAAAAAAGATAATGTTCCAAATAAAGCATAAAAAATATTGCTAATAATATTTAAAACAGCATATTTTTTATAAGGTAAAGCATAAGGAATTAACCTTTTTAAATAATTATTTTTTTTATTGCTTTCCATTTATAAGTTTAATTCCTTTATAATACGTTGAATTTTAGTGTCTAATTGTTTTTCAATTGTTACAACATTTTCAACTTTTTCTAGTTTTGTATTTACACTAAAATAAAATTTGATTTTAGGTTCAGTTCCACTAGGTCTTGAAGCGACTTTAGTACCATTTTCAGTTTCGTAAATTAATACATTAGATTTTGGTACATTTATAGCTGTTTCAGAATTGTCAATTAAATTTTTTCTAATTGATGATTGATAATCATACAAATATTTTACTTTTTCACCATCAATTTCTAAAATAGGATTGGCACGTAAATCAACCATCATTTGTTTGATTTCTTCTGCGCCTGAAATTCCTTTTTTAACTACCGAAATAAGATGTTCTTTATAGAATTTGTTATTTACATATATTTCTAAAAGTTTTTCATACAAACTACTTCCTTCATTTTTAGCAGTTGCAGCGATTTCACATGCTAATAACGTTGAGGTAACAGCATCTTTATCTCGTACAAAATCTCCAACCATATAACCAAAACTTTCTTCACCACCACCAATAAATTCTTGTTTACCTTCGGCATCACGAATCATTTTAGCAATCCATTTAAAACCTGTTAAGCCAACTTTAGTTTCTACATTGTAACTAGCTGCAATATCATTAACTAAATTAGAAGAAACTATTGTAGAACCAACAAATTGTTTTCCGTTTATTCTATCTTCTTCTTTCCATTTTTTCAAAAGGAATTCAGTTAACACACTTAACATCTGATTTCCATTAAGTAATTTAATATTATTATCTATATCACGTATAGCAATACCAATTCTATCACAATCAGGATCTGTTCCAATAACAATATCAGCACCTACTTTTTCAGCTAATTCAATAGCCATTTTTAATGCTGCAGGTTCTTCGGGATTTGGAGAAGCAACTGTTGGAAAATCACCGTTTGGTTCGCGTTGTTCTTCAACAATATGAACATCAGTATATCCAGCTTTTTCTAAAGCTTCTGGAATTATAGTTATTGATGTTCCATGTAGTGAAGTAAATACTATTTTAAGATTTTTTCTTTCTTTTGTTGAAGAAAAAGTTCCTGTATTTATTGATGCTTTTATAAAAGCCTTATCTACATTTCTACCAATACTCTCTATTAACTTTTCATTTGCTTTAAAATTTATATTAGCAAAATCAACTGAATTTATTTCGTTAATTATTTCACTATCTTGTGGTGGAACAATCTGAGCTCCATCATTAAAATACACTTTATACCCATTATATTCTGGTGGATTATGAGATGCTGTCAAAACAATACCAACATCACAACCTAAATGGCGTACTGCAAAAGACAATTCTGGTGTTGGTCTTAAAGCTTCAAATAAATAGACTTTAATTCCATTAGCAGAAAAAACATCAGCAACTCCTTTGGCAAAAGTGTCAGAATTATGACGACAATCAAATGCTATAGCAACTTTTAACTCCTTATTAGGAAATATTTTTTTTAAATAATTAGAAATTCCTTGAGTGTTTTTACCTAAGGTATATTTATTTATACGATTTGTTCCTGCACCCATTACACCACGCATTCCTCCAGTACCAAAGGCTAGATTTTTATAAAAGCTTTCTGTAATATTATTTGTATCTATTAATTTTTGTACTTCGTCTTGAGTATCTTTGTCAAATGGTTCTTTTAACCATGATTTAGCTGTTTGTTCTATTTTATTATTATCCATTTCGAATTTATTTAAGAGTGTAAAGGTAAATAAATTAAAAATTAAATATTAAATATTAAAAATTTTGTTTTGTTGAAATTTGGATTATTTAGTGTCATTGCGATGAGTTTGAAAAGCGAAGTAGCAATCTGTTGCTAAAAGTTTAAATTTTCTTTAATTTTATAACGTTCTTGATTTTTACTATTTCTTAGAACAATTTCTCCAATAAAACCTGCTAAAAACAACTGTGTACCAATAATCATAGATGTTAATGCTATATAAAACCAAGGATTAGTTGTAATTAAACGAGCTGGTGTATGGTAATAGAATACAGAAATCAGTTTACTTAAACCAATATATAAGGCAGAAGAAAATCCAATAAAAAACATAAAACTTCCTAAAAGTCCAAATAGATGCATGGGTCTTTTTCCAAATTTTGATAAAAACCAAATTGTAATTAAATCTAAAAAACCATTAAAAAAACGTTCTATTCCAAATTTAGTTGTGCCATATTTTCTAGCTTGGTGAATAACAACTTTCTCATCAATTTTATTAAAACCTGCATTTTTTGCTAAAACAGGAATGTACCTGTGCATTTCTCCGTAAACATCTACATTTTTCACAACTTGATTTTTGTATGCTTTTAGACCACAATTAAAGTCGTGTAGTTTTAAACCTGAAGTTTTTCTAGCGGCAGCATTAAATAATTTGGAAGGTAGATTTTTTTTAATTTTAGAGTCGTAACGTTTCTTTTTCCAACCAGAAATTAAATCAAAATTATCTTTTTGAATTAAATTATATAATTCGGGTATTTCATCAGGGCTATCTTGTAAATCTGCATCCATTGTAATAACCACATCACCTTGAGCTTTTTTAAAAGCAGCATTTAAAGCTTGTGATTTTCCGTAATTAGTTTGAAAACGAATTCCTTTTACATTTTGATTTTTATTAGATAATTTGGATATAATTTTCCATGAATTATCAGTAGAACCATCATCAATAAATAAAATTTCGTAGCTATAGTTATTTTCATCCATAACTCTAACAATCCAATCATGTAATTCGGGTAATGATTCTGCTTCGTTTAATAACGGAATAACAATAGATAAATTCATGTTTAAACTGTTTTTTTTGTAAAAGTTATTATCAATCCATTTAACAAACCAATAATAGCACCAATCATAATAAATTTAACTAGTGTTGTAGCAAAATTAGAAATATAATTAGGGTTTTCTTTAGCTTGTTTTATACCTTCCAAAATGGTATCCAATTGATCTGGTTGTACTTGTTTGGTAAGTTCAATTAATTTATTTTGTGCGTATTCTGGATGGTAAAAATTTACAGAAAAGAATAATAAAGCACCTGTAATCATTAGCATTACTATACTTATTTTAACAACATCTTTAATAACAATGTTCGTGTTTGTTTTTTGAAATAGTTTAATAGCTATAAAAACAAAAATAAATTCTACAAACAAACCAATTATTGCACTTAAATTAAAAATTATTGTACTTGCATCAAATACTTTAATGGCAATATCTATAGACACTCTAATTAATCCTAAAATAATACCAAATTTAATTGCGTGTGATATGTGTTTCTTTTGATTCATTTAACTAAATTATTATACTGCAAATATACTAATAGATTTTATGATTACTAATTTTTAAAAAATAGTTGCGTTTTTTATTGTGTAATAAAAATTAGGTTGTACTTTTGCAGCGGCAAGTCCTACACAACTAGCTCCCTTTGAATCCTCCAGGGCGGGAACGCAGCAAAGGTATTAGGTTGTAGCAGTGTGATGTAGGTAGCTTGCCATTTTTTATGCTTTAAAAATACGTTCTAATGATTTTAGCATATACTTTTCTAAATAATCAAATTTACCATCTGATAGAAATAATTCTTTAATTTCAGATAGGAGTTTTTTTATATCATTTTCTGAATAATTAAATTTTTCAATATTATATTGTATTTTTTGTATACTAGTATAATCATTATCATAATTTAACTCAGCGTAAATTGTATGATATTGTTTTTGATCTACCAATTCTAAAATAATATCTTTTTCAGTATCTGTTACAATATAATCTGCATTTGCTGCATATAGTAATATATATGCTTTAAATTCATTATTAGTCCAATTTGTTTTTAAAGTTTTCATATCAGTCTTGATTTACTATAAAATTAATGAATTATTTTAATTTAAAAAAGATTTGAGAAATATTTATTCTTATTTTTGACGTATGAATAAAGTAGTTTTAATTACAGGAGCCTCTTCGGGAATTGGTAAAGCCATTGGCGAATATTTGCAAAATCAAAATTTTATTGTTTACGGAACAAGTCGTAATCCAGAAAAATATAAAAATTCTATTTTTACATTATTACAGTTAGATGTTAATGATATTGAAACAATAAAGAGTTCAGTATCTACAATAATCGAAAAAGAAGGAAGACTTGATGTTGTTATTAATAATGCAGGAAAAGGAATTACTGGTCCGTTGGAAGAAACACCTATCGTTGAAATGAAAAAGACATTCGATACAAATTTTTTTGGTGTAATGCAAGTTTGTAATGCTATTTTGCCACAAATGCGAAAGCAAAAAAATGGATTAATAATTAACATATCATCTATTGCTGGTGATATGGGGTTGCCATATAGAGGAATTTATTCAGCTTCTAAAGCTGCGCTATCTATTTATACAGAAACATTACGATTAGAAACTAAACAATTTGATGTTGATGTGATTGATGTTGCTCCAGGTGATTTTGTTACAAATATTGCTGCAGGAAGATTTCACACACCACTATTTGATAATTCTGCTTATAAAAAACATTATGGAAAAGTTTTAGAACAAATTGATGATGAGGTTGATGGAGGATTACAACCTATTGTTATGGCAAAAGCTATTGCTAAGATTATTAATAAATCAAATGCTAAACCAAAATATAGAATAGGAACTTTTTTACAACGAATTGCTTATAAGATTAAATTTTTCTTACCTAGTAAAGTCTTTGAGAAGATATTGATGAAGCAATATGAAATATAGTCATTACGAGCGATAGCAAAGTAATCTGTTAAATAATTAGTTCTAATTATAATTCAAAAAATTGCCATATAATTTTACAAACTTATCGCAATTATGGTTTGTCATTACGAGTGATAAGTAACTTATTTAATCTTTACATTAAAAGATTTTTCATTTTCGATCTTTCCAATTAACACATCATTTTCTTTAACTGAGCCAACTCCAGCAGGTGTTCCAGTAAAAATAATATCGCCTTTTTTTAGTGTAAAATATTGAGAAACATAGGCGATTAATTCGTCAATTTTCCATAGCATTTTGGCAGTGTTTCCATCTTGTGCCAATTCCTCATTTATAAATAACTGAAATGAAATATTTTCCAAATTAAATTTTTCTTTAGGGTAAAATTCACCAATTACAGCACTACTATCAAAAGCTTTGGCTTTTTCCCAAGGTAATCCTTTTGCTTTTAGTTTACTTTGAAGCTCTCTATCTGTAAAATCAATTCCTAAACCAATTTCATCATAATATTTATGAGCGAATTTAGTCTGAATATGTTTTCCTACACGATTAATTTTCACTAAAACTTCTACTTCATAATGAATTTCATTTGAAAAAGCAGGAATAAAAAATGGCATTTTTTTTGGTAAAATAGCCGAATCTGGTTTTAAAAAAACAACAGGTTCAGTCGGCTTTTCATTAGTCAATTCTTTAATATGCTCAGTATAATTTCTACCAATACAAATTATTTTCATATTTAGTTTTTTTTAATTAGTATGTGTTTTAAAAGAACCAATGAACCAATGAACCAATGAACCAATGAACCAATGAGTTAATGAAACAATGATCTAATTTGGTATAGTAGATTACAAATCAATGTGTAAATAAATCCACAAATAAACGAATCAACATTATTCTAAGGAATCCATTTTTTAACAAAGTTAGGCTTACGTTTTTCTAAAAAAGCATTTCTACCTTCTTGAGCTTCTTCAGTCATATAGGCTAAACGAGTAGCTTCACCAGCAAATACTTGTTGTCCAACCATTCCATCATCAGTTAAATTCATAGCGAATTTCAACATTTTAATAGACATAGGTGATTTTGCTAAAATTTCTTGTGCCCATTCGTAAGCAGTATTTTCTAATTCATCATGAGGTATTACAGCATTTACCATTCCCATTTCATAAGCATCTTGAGCTGAATAATTTCTTCCTAAAAAGAAAATTTCACGAGCTTTTTTTTGTCCAACCATTTTTGCTAAATAAGCAGAACCATAACCACCATCAAAACTTGTAACATCAGCGTCTGTTTGTTTGAAAATAGCATGTTCTTTTGAAGCCAAAGTCAAATCACAAACTACATGTAAACTATGTCCGCCACCAACAGCCCAACCAGGAACAACAGCAATAACAACTTTTGGCATAAATCGTATAAGTCTTTGTACATCTAAAATATTTAATCTGTGATATCCATCTTCACCAACATAACCTTCTTTACCTCTTGCTTTTTGATCTCCTCCACTACAAAATGAATAAATTCCATCTTTTGAAGAAGGTCCTTCTGCTGAAAATAATACAACACCTATACTAGTATCTTCTTGTGCATTGTGAAATGCATCTAAAAGTTCTGCAGTAGTTTTTGGTCTAAAAGCATTTCTCACATCTGGTCTATTAAATGCAATTCTCGCAACACCATTATATTTTTTATATGTTATATCTTGATATTCTTTAACAGTTTCCCAATTAATTTTTGGCATAATTTTAGTAATTAATTTAATGATGTAAATATATAAATAATTAACTTTAAATAATAATTTGAAATTCTTAAAAATAAGTTTCAGTTATAAATAAAAATAAATTTATATCTTCGGTGTTTAAAAAATAAAAAATGAAAAAAATAATTTTTATAGTGATACTAACTATTGTTAGTAATATTTTTGCTCAAAAGAGTAAAGTTATTGAATTTCCTTCCGATGAAATGGGAGAGTCTAGGTTAATTAAAATACATATACCAAAATCATATAATCCTGAAGGTGAAAGAGTTTATCCTTTAACAATTATTTTAGATAGTGAGTATTTGTTTGATATTTATGTTGCTAATGCAAAATTATTTGCGAATAAAGATAAAGCTCCAGAACAAATTATTGTTGGTATAACCCAAAATCAAAATTTACCAAAAGAGAGATATAAAGATTGTGAGTATGATCAAATTAATAGTATGCCTACCTCTAAAAGTACTCAATTTTATAAGTTTATTAGAAATGAGTTGTTAAATTATATGGATAATAATTATAGAATTTCACCATTTAAAACTATTGTAGGAAATACTTTAACAGCAAATTTTATTAATTATTTTATGATCGAAAAGCAACCTGCTTTTAGCGCTTATGTTAATTTAAATCCAAATTATGCTCCAGATATATTGTCAATGTTACATGATAAAATTCCCGCTTTAAATAATAATATTTTTTATTATAT
>Ga0256844_10000463_pt1 | contig 15666 bp, 13 predicted proteins | sample MusselsmetaG_FD_189100 | JGI IMG/M metagenome (GOLD analysis project Ga0256844, IMG submission 189100) | Mussel associated microbial communities from hydrothermal vent at the East Pacific Rise, Pacific Ocean - Mussels | ecosystem: Host-associated > Mollusca > Shell > Unclassified ... | reverse complement strand
GCGGCATGAATTCCAGGAAAGATCAATTAACAGGCGATTGAAAATTTTCAGGGCATAGGTTCCGGCCGGTTGTTCTTCACGTTGCGGGCAACCAATCCCGGCGAGTTGGCTGCGAATATCTTCGGAAAGATAAAAAGTGGCGTTCGGGTGGTAAACGTCTAGAAAATCACGATTGTAGCCAACCGGTCGGCGGTTCTGGATGGGTTGGCGAACCATCTGTTTAATTTCTTCCCCTTCCGGTGAGAGTGGCACATAAACTTCATCATATTTTTCACCTCTTATTACTGGCAGTGTAGCTGCCGCAGCCCCCGCTCCTTCCGCCAAACGGTATCGGCTTGCTCGAGCCTGCCCATCTATCGCTAACTTATTTTGCTTAACAAGTAGAGCCAGTCGGCGCTGCAAGGTTCGACGCGGTACATTATTATCCAATGCTTTGCTGATTGTTCCAAGACCCGCTCCTTCCGGAAAACCAGCTACTGCCCGAAGAATTCTATCCAACTCATTTTGCGCAATACGTTTTGCCATAATATTTCTATTATGGCGCAATTACCATAATCGCGCCACACATAACTGTTTTTGGCGCACAATTTTAATTGCGCCACTTTTAAAGAATCCTATTTTATATTCAGAAACGGTTAAATCTCTGGCTGTCAGCAATTAGGTATCCTGTCCCCGGAACTCCAAAAAGGCTCAAGTATTTGGCCAACTACTTGCTTCGTTGTATTAAAGAATCGACAAAAACACTGAATCGGGTAGCATAGAATTTATGTGATGTTTTTTATTTTCATGCTTTCTTTTCAATTCTCCACCTACAAACAGAGCCATGTTCCATGACTCACATCTGTTTAAAACGATGCCCATAAGTACGACTTACCGTCAACAAATCAGTATGATTTTTCAGATGAACACGATACCTTCCGGTAAACGAACGTGAGGCCTGTTTAATGTTCTCAACGCTGACAATCGTTGCACGGTGAATACGCCAGAATCGTTCCGGATCAAGGGACTGACTCAGCTGTTTGATACTGGTTCTGATCAATTCCTCACCCGTTTGACAAACAACCCGGGTATATTTATCCGCTGCCTGGAAATAATACACTTCGTCAACATTTAACAAACGAACCCCCTCCCCTCTGCCAACTTTGAGCCATTGCAAGTATTGCGGTGCCGGGGATTCAATCTGTTCAAGTCGTTTGAGCAGGTCTGTAATCACTCCATCGGAAAGACGGGGTTTGTTGCTTAATGTATTTTTCAACCTGGAGATTGTTGTGGCCAGTCGCTTCGTGTCGACTGGTTTTAACAGGTAATCAACAGCCTGTTTTTCAAAAGCATCTATGGCATACTCATCATAGGCTGTGACAAAAACAATCAGGGAGATTGTGTTAATCTCTGCTGCTGCCTCCATTCCGGTTATCCCGGGCATACAGATATCGAGAAAGGCAATATCAGGTTTTAATTCTCGGACAAGTTGTACTGCTTCTTCCCCATTTCCAGCCTCACCAGTCACTATTAGTTCAGGCCACTGTTCTGCAAGTAAACAGCGGAGCTGTTTTCGCAGAACCGGTTCATCATCGGCTATAATTGCAGTTACTTCCTGCATGGAAACTCCATGATTATGCGTAGACCGGACGGCTGATTCTCCTCCAGCCTCATGCTTGCCTCGTCAGTGAAAAAGAGCATGAGGCGTTCTTTTACATTGGACATCCCTATCCCCTGTTTCTCTGTACTCGCAAGCCCTAAGCCAGTATCTGCCACCTCAAGTTGGATCTGTTTTCCATGACGGCTGGCGCGTACCGCAATCTTGCCACCTTCCGGTTTTGGTTTAAGACCATGGCGGATTGCGTTTTCCACAAGTGGCTGGAGAAGCATGGGAGGAACTGCAATGTCATCCAGCTCTGTTTCTGTCTGCAGACTGTATTGCAACCTGTCTCCCATTCGTATCTTATAAAGATCCAGGTAAGCTCGAACCATTTCCAGCTCTTCTTTTAAACTCGTTTCTGTTTTTCTGCCTTTTTCAAGACTTCCGCGCAAATAAATTGTCAAATTGTGCAACATTTCTCGCGCGGTATCCACATCATCGGCCAATAATCCTTCAATATTTGCCAGGGTGTTAAAAAGAAAATGCGGTTCTATCTGCGCCTGTAACAGTTTCAACCTTGCCTGCAGGATATTTTTTTCATTTTCCAGCGTTTTGACCTGTTCTTCACGGAGTCTGTCAGTGGTATCGGTTAATTTCCTACGAATGGTAAAAAACAGACTGATAATAACCCCAAAACTGAGTGCAAGGAAAATCGTTTTACCAAGTGAGGTTGAATCAATAACCGTACTGAGAATAATCTTTAATATGCCAATTGCTATTAGAATCCCGAAAAAAATGCCAACTGCCACAGTCACATAAAGTTCGTGATAGCGGGACGGCCTTCGAACAAACATCGCCAAGTGTATGCAACTGCAGGTTGAAAATCCCATTACCTGACTGAATATAAAGGAATGAGTCAGAGAACCGCCATAGTCCAAAACATAGAGAAACAACGCAATAAAGCAGCTGATAAAAAAAGTGATTGTCAGATTCCTGATAAAATCCGGTAAAGAGGTGAAATGAGCTGGATCTATTTCTCTGTTGTCAATGCTCAACGATGTTCTCCGTAATAGCTTACATTTTAATACAGGCTGATGACAGGAATGGTTTGCGATGAAGTATATCATTTGTGCAAAATATTCACCAGCCATGCGCTCAAGTGGAAAAAAACGGGTATGAAATGATTCCATCATTTTGTGACTTCCATCCACACCTCAATTTTTCCACTTTGTCAAATAAGAGCACCATTTTGGTTTCTCCACGGATACTTTTATTCCATAGCTGTCACAGAAAAATGGAGGATTACATATGGCGCTGATAGAAACAAAGAATATCAACAAAAGCTATCACCTTGGTAAAACTGTGGTGCATGCACTGACAAAGGTGAATTTGACCATACACCAGGGAGAATTTGTCGCAATCTGCGGCCCTTCCGGTTCCGGCAAAACAACTTTATTAAATCTCATTGGGGTGATCGATGATGCAGATGAAGGAGAGATCCTGTTTAAAGGGAAAGATGTGAGCAAATTATCCGATAACCACAAAACTGAACTGAGAAATAAATCCATTGGGTTTGTTTTTCAGAGATTCAATCTTATCCCAGTGCTCACAGCCCTTGAAAATGTCATGCTGCCCCTGCAGATACAGTCCATATCATCGAGTAAAGCAAAAAAAAATGCAATGGATCGTTTAACACAGATGGGTATCAGTGAATTTGCCCATCATCGACCCGATAAAATGTCGGGCGGCCAGCAGCAGCGCGTTGCCGTGGCGAGAGCGCTGGTCACCAATCCTTCACTGGTGATTGCAGACGAACCAACCGCCAACCTGGATTCTGCCACAGCGAAATCCATCATCGATCTGATGCATGACATCAACAAGACCCAAGAAACTACCTTTGTATTTTCCACCCATGATCAGCGCCTGCTTGATCGGGTTCAGCGCAGAGTACTTCTTCAAGACGGCAGAATTAACGGAGGTGAAAATAATGGTTAACTGGTTAAAAATCGCCTTTGGCAACTTGTTAAAGAACAGACGCCGTTCTCTGGTGACTATCATGGGCATCACCATGGGCTTTATGTCTGTAAGCCTGTTTTACGGCTATATCCACAACACCTATGACGGGCTGAGAAATGCTGCGATAAAAGGTGAAGGAATAGGACATCTGACTATCTACAAGAAGGGATGGCTTTTAAAGGGCAAGTTTGAACCGGATAAATATATGTTCAGCAATGCTGAACTTAGCAAAGTGAAAGACATTGCTGAATCTGATAAAAATATCATTCTTGTCAGCCCACAGCTTAGTATTTCAGGGCTTGTATCCAATGGAAAAATCTCCACCATATTTATGGCTTCCGGTGTGGTACCGGCCGATGAAAAGATCATAAAAGGAGATTGGGAGAAATTCAGACCGGTGCAGGGCGAAAAACTCAGCGAAGAAAAAGAATATGGGGTGGAAGTAGCACAGGATCTTGCTGCAATCCTTGGAATGAAACCGGGGAGCAGCGGTGTTGTTATGGCCACCACGCCAGATGGTCAGATGAATGCTCTTGATATTGAGGTTGCAGGTGTCTTTGATACCGGCACCCGGGCAAGCAATGACAAATATATGCGTGTACCCTTTGGTTTTGCCCAGTCTCTGTATGAAACTGAAAAGGCTGATCGAATTGTAGTTCTTCTCACAGATTGGCAGAATACAGAGGCGGTAAGAAAAGAACTGTTAGAGAAACTCAACAAAACCGGGCTTGAATGTGAGATAAAAACCTGGAATGAGCTGTCCCAGTTTTACAGTAAGGTACGGAGCATGTTTGATATGATTTTCATGTTTATTTTCTCAATCGTTTTTGTGGTGGTCAGTATGAGTGTGGTAAACACCATGGGAATGGCAGTTGTCGAACGAACCAGGGAGATAGGAACCCTCAGGGCAATAGGTGTGAAACGTAGGGGAATCAGTGTTCTATTTGCCATGGAAGGGGCTCTGCTTGGTTGTATAGGTGCTGCGGGCGGTGCAGTGCTGCATACTATTCTCTGCATAATTATTCAAAGTACAGATCTCAGTTACGTGCCTCCCGGTAATTCCTCTTCCGTCCCGCTCATTGTTGATCTTCTGCCCGGAAGCATGCTTATTCTTGCATTCTTTCTTATTGTTCTCTCTCTTCTTGCGGCAATCCTTCCTGCAAGACGTGCTGCAAGGTTGAATGTAGTGGAGGCACTTGGTCATGTATAAAAAAACAACACAATCCACGCTCATCCTGTCACTCTTTTTCCTGATCCTCTCTATGGTGGCAACAGCTTGGGGGAATGAGGAAGATGTCACTCCCGAAGCATTGCTGAAAAGCAGCGATAGTGCCAGGGGAAATGTGGGAGGTATCGAATGGATTATTCAACTCCATTCCGTGGAAAACGGCAGGGAACAGGACAGAACCCTTAAAATAAGAGCTCACGGTCGTAACGCTTTAGCCGAGTTTTTAAAGCCAGCCAGAGTAAAGGGACGGAAGTTACTGATGCTTGATCGGAACATGTGGTTTGTTAAACCCGGCCTTCGTAAACCGATTCCGATCTCCTCACGTCAGAAGCTTTCAGGTGGCGCAGCCAATGGAGATATTGCATCAACCAACTATGCCGGAGATTATAATCCAGAATCAATGTCCATTGTACTCCTGAATGGAACTGATTGTTATCTGCTGAATCTTGTCGGGCGAAGTAAAAAAGTCAGCTATGATCGAATTCGCTACTGGATCAGCAAAAAGCAGCATCTCGGGATAAAAGCAGAATTTTATACAGTCTCAGGAAAACTCATCAAAACGGCAGTTTTCAAGTATACAAACAGTATCGTTATAGACGGAAAATCGAGACCATTTGTTTCTAAAATGATCATAAGTGATGCCCTTGTAACGGAAAATGTAACAAACATGATTTATAAAAGTGTCACCGTAAAAAATATCCCGGATTCTGTTTTTAATCTCAATCTCTTGAGACGATGATTAAAATCTGGAAGTTTTCGCTCTTGTTGGGAGTTCTGCTTCCTGCCTGGAACACCGCATTGGGAAGTACAGTCAAACAGGAAATCGCAGACAGTTTTTATTATAATGTGAAACAGGTTGGTACTTTTATAACTCAAGAATCGGCTGACTTGGAGAAGACTTCAGGAAATATTCAATATCAGTTTCCACGTTACGCAGCCTGGCTTGAAATGCGACCGGATATTCAGTTTTCATTCTACAAATTTGATATAAGTGCTAAACCAAGAGCCCGTTACCAGTGGCAGAAATGGGCTGGCAATAACCTACCAGAAACAACAGAAGATTCTTTGGAACTATTTGTTAATGAATATCTTTTGCGGTTTCAGGCCAGTGAAAAAGTGTTTATCTCCTGGGGCCGTGAAAACCTGCAATGGGGGCCTGGCTGGTTGTTTTCACCATCAAATCCATTTTTTATAGACAATGGTCGTACTGACCCAATGACCGAGATACCGGGTAAAGATTTTGCCCGCCTTGTCTATCTGCCTGATATGACATGGACAGTATCATTGATCGCCAATCTTGGCAAAGGACGAGGGGAATTTCCAGTAGACGAATCTTTTGAGCAGATCTATGCCGTTAAGATCGATTACAGCGGGGAAGAAAGTTATGGTGGCCTTATTCTGTCACATCAGGAAAACAATAATAACAGCTTGGGCGGCTTTACCGGATGGACAATAAGCGATGCACTACTGCTGCATACGGATTTCAGTATGAGTGATATCAGAGGACAAAACGGGCACCTTCGCTTTGCTCTGCTCTTTGGAGGTTCTTATACCTTTGAAGCAGGGCCAACGCTTACCTTGGAATATGCACACCAGCAAAATGATACCAGGTTCACAAAACGAAATACCCTCATGCTCCAATACAGTCATGATGATATTTGGGAAATATTGAATATTATCATGCGAGCCACCATGAATTTTGAAGATCATTCTTCCCAATATCTCGCCATTGCAGAACTTGCCGCCACCGATCACAGTATGTTTTTTATTAACACAAGTTTTAATTCAGGAGGAGAAGAAAAAGAATCAGGAATAGTACCGGATTACCGGGTGATGTGTGGCTTGGAATACTCATTCTGAGATTAATTTTTTTGTATGTATGATCACAGTAGCCTTTAACACCTCACAAAAAGAGCAGTTGCCAATAAACAATTTATTCGTTTGCAGGCTTTTCTAACCCTCTGGATATCATTTTGGTCAAATGCCACCTTTCGAAAATTTTAGGAGAACGGCGATTAAAGATTGCCGATGTCGCACATGACACCAATATTAGTAGAGGTATAATCGTACGTATAATTCATGAAACTGCATCGCGAATAGACTTACACCCTCTGCCAATATCTCGATTATGAAGTTGCTATCAAATGGATGAGGAATCGAAATAAAAGATGGGCGATGCTCAGATGTAGGCTCTAGGTCAATTTTCCAGTGATGGAAAAACATGCTCTTCCCTGTTGGCACAGATTTGGCACAAAGAGATTTGAGAGGAAATTTAAGGACAGAAAAAAAAAGGGTCTCAACCAATAATGGTTGAAACCCTTTTTTAATATATCTGGCGGAGCGGACGGGACTCGAACCCGCGACCCCCGGCGTGACAGGCCGGTATTCTAACCAGCTGAACTACCGCTCCAGATTAGATAAAGTTACAAATGATTAAGTGGTGGGCGGTACAGGGATCGAACCTGTGACCCTCGGCTTGTAAGGCCGATGCTCTCCCAGCTGAGCTAACCGCCCGCTCAATCAAGCGTGGACATCTATTTACCAAGAAGGCACTATGCCGTCAAGCAAAAAAGATCAATGGGGACTATTATGTGAAGACACTGTAAAGTCACCGTAGACTGCAGAAAGCGGCACATCTTTAAATAGCGTTTCACCTTCTTTTAATACCAACGCTTTTTCCAACACTTCGTCAACATTTCCAAGACAATGAATGGTTAAGCTCTTGCGAATGTTTGCTGGTACGTCTGCAAGATTTCTTTCATTTTCTTTTGGTATTAAAACAGTCTGAACATTTCCTCTTTTAGCAGCAAGCAGTTTTTCGGTGAGCCCACCAATTGGAAGCACCCTGCCCCGCAATGTGATTTCGCCTGTCATCGCAATCTCATGGTTCACTGGTAACTTCAAAATTGCTGAAACTAGTGCTGTGGCCATTGTAACGCCAGCAGATGGGCCATCTTTGGGAACAGCACCTTCAGGTACATGAATATGAATATCGAGCTTCTGATAAAATTCTGGGGTGAGACCTAGTCGCATTGCTCGGGATCGCACGTAACTAAGTGCCGCCTGAGCAGATTCTTGCATAACATCACCAAGTTTACCAGTAACTATCATCTTTCCGTTACCAGGCATCAGGGTGGCCTCTATCTGCAATAACTCTCCACCAACCGAGGTCCAGGCAAGTCCTGTTACCAAACCAACTTCATTTCGCTCTTCAGCAAGTCCAAATCGGAATTTGGGTGTTCCAAGATATTTATTTACTCCAGCAGGAGTAACTTTATATTTTTTCTTCTTATCTTTCTTTTTTAAACGATCACGTGCAATCTTTCTAAAGACCGATGCAATGGTTCTTTCAAAATTCCTGACTCCTGCTTCTCTAGTATAGCGCCTGATTATTTCAAGTGAACCGGCAGCAGTAAGATTTATATCATCAGGCTTAAACCCATTTAATTCAAGTTGCTTTGGAATTAAATAGCCTTCTGCAATTTTCTGTTTTTCTTCTTCGGTATATCCGTTTAAACGGATGATTTCCATCCTATCCTGCAAGGGCAACGGAATGCCATCTAAATTATTGGCAGTGGTAATAAAAAATATTTCTGAAAGATCATAATCAAGATCAAGATAGTGGTCATTGAACGAATTATTTTGTTCAGGATCGAGAACTTCAAGAAGTGCAGATGAAGGGTCTCCTCTAAAATCCGTACTCATCTTATCAACTTCATCAAGACAAAATACTGGGTTTGCAACACCGACCTTTTGCATTGCCTGAATAATCTTTCCAGGCATTGCACCAACGTATGTTCTGCGATGCCCTCTTATCTCAGCCTCATCACGCACACCACCCAGGGAAATTCTTGTAAACTTCCTTCCCATGGCTCTGGCAATGGATTTTGTAATGGAGGTTTTACCAACCCCAGGAGGACCAACCAGACAGATAATTGGCCCCTGAAGCTTTTTCACCTGAGCTTGAACTGCTAGATATTCCAGGATACGTTCTTTGGGCTTTTCAAGGCCGTAATGATCTTCATCAAGGATAGCTTCTGCCTTATTGATATCAAGTCTTGCCCGTGACTTTTTATTCCAGGGAAGAGTCAGTATACAATCTATATAATTTCTTACAACGGTGGTCTCAGCTGACATTGGAGGCATATTTCGGAGTTTTTTCAACTCTTTTACAGTTTTTTCCCGAACAATTTTAGGAAGTTTTTTCTTCTCTAAAGATTGCTCAAGCTCACCAATTTCATCGACACCTTCTTCGTTCTGACCAATCTCGTTCTGGATGACTTTAACTTTTTCTCCAAGAAAATAGTTCCGCTGGGTTTTCCCCATACGTTTTTTCACCCTGGCATTGATATCTTTTTCAAGCTCAGCAAGCTCACTTTCACGATTGATAAATTCAAGGACTTTCTCTATTCGCTTTGTTACAGATTCGATTTCAAGAAGAATTTGTTTTTCATTTGTTTTTAGAGGCAAATGAGCACTGATCACGTCAACAAGTTTCCCGCCACCTTCTATTTTTTTTACAGATTTCAAAACTTCACGAGGAATTTTACGGTTAAGTTCAGCAAATTGTTCAAACTGTTTACGTAATCGACGCACAAAAACTTCCAATTCCTGCCCTTCATCATCAGTGTTATCACGAAGGCTCACCTCTGCCTGCATAAACTTTTCATGGGGCAGAAAGGAGACAATCTCAGCTCTTCTCTTTCCTTCAACAAGGGCTTTTATTGTTCCATCAGGAAGACGCAGCAACTGCATAACCACAGCCAGAGTTCCAACCCTGTATATTTCGCTTTCCTCAGGATCATCAATCCTTGAGTCCTGCTGGGCAACAAGAAGAATCTCGGTTCGTTTCTCCATGGCATCTTCAAGAGCATGGATGGACTTGCTCCTCCCAACTACAAGGGGAGCAACCATATGAGGAAAAATAACAATGTCACGCAGTGACATAAGCGGGTATAGACTCGTATCCATAATAGTATTTTTTTCCGTGAGAAATTATAGGGATCTAAAGTAAAAAATCGCTTCTACTATACAATATAAGTCATTATCCTGTACTTTCCAGTCGTTTCTGTTCAGCTTCGTTGCTATATAAAATGACAGGATAATCACCATCGTTAATAACCTGTTCACTTATCACACATTCCTGAACATTTTCTTTAGATGGCAATTCGTACATTACATCAAGCATGGCCTCCTCCATCACAGAACGAAGGCCCCTTGCACCTGATTTTCGTTTCAATGCTTTTTGTGCAATAGCCACCATAGCACCTTCGGTAAAACGCAAACGGATACCTTCGAAGTCAAAAAGCCTTTCATATTGCTTAGTAAGTGCATTTTTAGGTTCTTTTAGTATGCGTATCAGGTCTTCTTCTTCAAGTTCCCGCATGGTTGCAATAACTGGCAACCGTCCAACAAGTTCTGGGATGAGACCAAATTTCAGCAGATCTTCTGGTTGGACATTATCGAGTATATCACCAAGCTTCATCGTTTTATCACTGACAACTTTTGCACCAAACCCTATGGATTTTGTACCTTTGCGTCTTTTAACAACAGCATCAAGCCCAACAAAAGCACCACCGCAAATAAACAGTACATTTGTAGTGTCAATCTTCACAAGATCCTGCTGAGGGTGCTTACGCCCGCCTTTTGGCGGAATAGAAGCAACCGTACCTTCAATGATTTTTAAAAGTGCCTGTTGAACACCTTCCCCGGACACATCACGGGTAAGAGATGCACTGTCAGATTTTCTGGCAATTTTATCAATCTCATCAATATAAATAATGCCACGTTCTGCGCGATCGATATCATAATCAGCAGCCTGAAGCAGATTTACCAGGATATTTTCTACGTCGTCACCAACATAACCAGCTTCTGTAAGTGTTGTGGCATCAGCGATACAAAAAGGCACATTGAGAACCCTTGCCAGGGTCTGAGCAACCAGTGTCTTCCCACTGCCAGTTGGGCCAATCAGGATAATATTTGATTTTTGCAACTCAACCAGATCATCTGAAACCGGTGCATCAACTCTTTTATAGTGATTATGAACAGCCACAGAAAGGACCTTTTTGGCATAATCCTGCCCTATGACATAATCATCAAGATGATCTTTGATCTCCATGGGTTTAAGTGCACCCTGCATTTCATTTTCGCCATTTGAGCCATTTGCTGCTTCTTCATCTTTTACAATTTCATTACACAAATCGATGCATTCATCACAAATAAAAACATCCGGCCCTGCAATCAGTTTTGCTACTTCTGCCTGATCTTTTCCGCAGAATGAGCAGTTACAGTTCGGCTCCTTTGTTTCAATATCATCCATATTATTCATCCTCTGAAGGATCTAAGCGCTTGGTAAGTACCGTATCAATTATTCCGTAATTTTTTGCTTCAACGGGGCTCATAAAATTATCACGGTCAGTATCCTTTTTTAGCTTTTTAACAGTATGTCCTGTATGTTTTGCTAAAATTTTATTCAAATCATCACGCATTCGCAAAATTTCCTGTGCGTGGATGTCGATTTCGGAAGCTTGTCCTTGATACCCCCCCATGGGCTGGTGTATCATGATCCTCGAATTTGGTAATGAATATCGCTTACCTGCAGTTCCCGCGGCAAGTAATAAAGCACCCATGGATGCCGCTTGTCCCATACAAAGTGTAGCAATGTCACACTTCACGTATTGCATTGTATCATAAATGGCGAGGCCTGAAGTAACAGAACCACCGGGAGAATTGATATAAAAGGTTATATCCTTATCAGGATCCTCAGCTTCAAGGAAAAGAAGCTGGGCAACAATTGAATTCGTTACATCATCACCGACTGCTGTACCTAGAAAAACAATTCGTTCTCTCAGCAGTCTTGAATAGATATCAAAGGAGCGTTCACCTCGGGGGCTTTGCTCAACAACCATTGGTATAAGATTCATTTACATCTCCATCAAATAAAGACGACTGCAAAAGCCTTAAAGACCAGAGCAGTCGCTACATTAAATACTCATTTCCGGCAGGAATTCCCGCTGTATTTTCTCAGTCAGCACTCTTTTCCTTAACCTCTTTAACAGCCTCTTTCTTCTCTTCAGGAGCTGCATCAACAAAAACGGCGTTCTCTCTGAGGAATGTGAGGATTTTTTCATTTAATATTTCATTCATAAAAGGGAGAAGATCATCACGACTCTGGAAAAATTCTTTTACCTTTGATACTGTCATGTTGTACTGATCACCAATACGTTGGAAAGCACGATCCATATCTTCATCTTTTACTTTTATGTCTTCAGTATCAGCAATTTTCTTCAGGATAAAATCACCCCTTACTCTTTTTTCGGCAGTTTCCTCACTTTGTTTAGCAAGATCGTCACGATTAATACCTGCCGACTCAAGATTCATGCCCTGTTGTTCAAGTTGTTTCTCAGTGTTTTTAATCATTTCTTCCACCTCAAAACGAACCAGACGCTCGGGAACATCAAATTTATGGCTTTCCAGTAATTTCAGCATCACACGGTCAGTGGTATCCCCTTCTGCGCGCTTGTCTTTTTCTACCTGCAACGTTTCACGAACACTTGCTGTCAAATCTGCAATGGTGGAGAATTTTTCGTCAACATCTTTTGCAAACTCATCGTTTAGTTCAGGTAAAACACGTTCTTTTACTTCTTTTACCTGAACACGAAATTCAACTTTTTTCCCGGCAAGAACAGGGTTGACATATTCAGCAGGAAAATCAACCTCATGCCTGGCGTCTTCTCCCTGTTTCATACCAACAAGTTTTTCCTCAAATTCAGGACTGAGTTTCCCAGCTCCGACATCAACTGAATAATTCTCATTTTTTACTTCTTTCATGGCCTTGTTGTTATGATATCCTTCAAAATCAACAACAATTACATCGCCAACCTCAACAGGCCTGTCAGCGTTTCGAAGCGGAGCCATTTCCCTGCGAAGCTCTTCGATTTCTACTTCAACAGCAGCATCACTTACCTCACTGTCAACTTTTTCTACTTCAATACCCTTATATTCACCAAGTTCAAACTCCGGGCGTATATCAATGTTTGCGATATAAGTGAATGTGCCGTCCTCATTGAAAACTGGTTCTGAAATATCAGGATGGACAACTGGATCTATTTTTTCCTGCTCAATGGCATCAAAATAGCTATCCTGGACAAGCTTTTCACCAATTTCAGCCTGTACCTGTCCCTGATAATTTCTAACAATAACTGTACGAGGTACTTTGCCACGACGAAAACCTTTTATTTTGGTTTCACGTTGCAGTTTGCCATAGGCTTTTTCAAGTTTTTTCTGCACTCCGTCTTTCGGGAGAGTGATGGTGATCTTTTTTGTAAGCGCATTGACATCTTCTACAACTACGTCCATTCTGTCCTTCCTTTATTAATTTTTTATTCTGACCAATACCAAACAGCCAGATTATATTTTTTGTAAGAGTTCGTATTTTTCCAGAATTTAAGGAGTGTCATATTACCAATGTGGTGCGAGAGGGGGGACTCGAACCCCCATGCACAAGGCGCTGGTTCCTAAGACCAGTGCGTCTACCAATTCCGCCACCCTCGCATTTACAAACAATTAACACTTCAAGTATCAAAGAATAATTTGACAATCTGTTAGTAAATAATTCACATCAGCCCTACAGTCAAGACCGATGGTCAAATCATTGTAAAAAACCCGCATTTATCCTGTTATTTAAATTCAAGCAAATCAATTTACCTCACCGACCTTGCCAAACAAATTCACAGGGATTATTGTCTGGTTCCATTATGAAAGATGATTCTTCTAATCGTCCTTCTATATGCTACAGATTGTCAGATAAATAATATCACAACATTTATCTCACAAACATAAACCTTTAATAATTGAGGAACCGATGAAGTATAAACAGTGTTTTGCAGCCTGTGCCATACTCATGTTTTCCTTTTCAACCTCTTCGGCTCTAGCTGCAGCCAATGAGACTAACGAACCCAACAAGGTTCAAATGCTGGTTGAAAAAACATGGAAACTGCCCGACCAACCTTTAGATCTCGTCTATTCACTAGATGGCAAAAAAGTCTTTATTCTTACCAGTCAACATCAGGTTTTAGTCTATAAGGCTAATGGAACACTTCTAGGAAAAATTGCTGTCAAAGAGGGTGTTACAGCAATAGATATAGCACCTCGAGGGGAAAAACTTTTCCTTATCAATCAAAAAGATAACAGCTTTACTGATATCTCCGTTGATTTCGTGGTAAGTATCAACACTAAAGGATCACCATACCTGGGTAAGGCTGATGCACCGGTGACAGTTGCAGTCTTTACGGACTTTGAATGACCTCACTGCGGCAAAGCTTTGCCGCTACTCGAGCAGGTGCTCGAGAACAATCCTGATACAGTTAAAATTGTTTTAAAAAATATGCCGTTGCAATTTCATAAATTTGCAGTTCCTTCAGCACTTGCTGCTCTTGCAGCTGGCGAGCAGGGTAAATTTTGGGAATTTCATGATGCGTTATTTGCTACATCCCCCAAATTAGATACAAAAACAATTAATGAGATCGCCACGAAACTTGAGCTTGATATTGCTAAATTTAATACAGATCTGAAATCTCCAGCAATACGACAAAAGCTAGCTAAAGATTTACGTGATGCGCAGGAGGTTGGTGTAACTGGTACACCTACAATTTTTGTTAATGGCATCAAACTTAAAAACCGTAATTTATCCGCCATTCAGAAGCTTATTGACGAGGAGCTAGCCCAAAAGGCCAAGTAATAATGGCACATACTCAATTTAGCAGGGCTCTTTCATTTCCTGATAATAATCTTGCAGGGATCCTTTATGGAGAGCTGAATTCTAATCTCAAACTTGTTGAACAAAATATAGGAGTTACTATTCATGTTCGAGGAAACGGTATTAAGATTACAGGCCTCGAACATGAAGTTCTCCTCACAGCAGACCTCCTTGAACAATTCTACGATCTGATCAAAAAAGATTTTAAGGTTTATAGTTCGGATTTTGCTTTTGGGCTTCGTGTCCTTGAGGCAAGCCCCAAAGCTAATCTTTCAAAAATATTTTTGGATAAGGTTTATATAACCGCTCAGAATCGTACCATTTCTCCAAAGACACAAAACCAGAAGATTTATATCGATGCAATCCGAAATAACGATATTGTGTTTGGTATCGGTCCTGCTGGCACCGGGAAGACTTACCTAGCTGTTGCAATGGCTGTTTCAGCCCTTACCACTGGTGAGGTGCGATCAATAATTCTCACACGACCAGCTGTTGAAGCTGGAGAAAAACTTGGCTTTTTACCTGGGGATATTGCACAGAAGGTCAATCCATACCTACGTCCACTTTATGATGCTCTCAGTGACATGCTGGGACCCGAAAAAAGCAGTGATTATATCGAACAGGGTATTATTGAGATAGCACCACTTGCCTTTATGCGTGGCCGTACATTAAGTAATGCATTTATTATTCTTGATGAAGCCCAGAACACCACCAGAGAGCAGATGAAAATGTTCCTTACAAGGATTGGATTTGATTCTATGTCTGTCATCACAGGTGACGTAACTCAGGTTGATCTTCCGCGCTCCGACCAATCAGGCCTTTTACACGCAAAGCATATTCTTAAAAACGTTAGTGGACTCCAATTTTGTTCCTTCTCCAAACAGGATGTGGTGCGCCACCCGCTGGTACAGAAGATAATTGGCGCTTATGAAAAACATTCTGGATCAAAAAAAGCCAGAAACTAATCATGTCTGTACATTTCACCATAAATTTAAAAAATAGCGAATTACGCATTAATGAAAAGCTTCTTCAAAGGCGTGTTTTCTGGCTCATGCGTCAAAGAAAAGTTGCTGAGCACGATGTTTC
>Ga0256844_10000462_pt1 | contig 15674 bp, 16 predicted proteins | sample MusselsmetaG_FD_189100 | JGI IMG/M metagenome (GOLD analysis project Ga0256844, IMG submission 189100) | Mussel associated microbial communities from hydrothermal vent at the East Pacific Rise, Pacific Ocean - Mussels | ecosystem: Host-associated > Mollusca > Shell > Unclassified ... | reverse complement strand
AAAATACTCACAAAAATCTCTGAAATCCAAAATGTTGTCAAGGAGAATAAAAACTTTCTTCAGATTATCGCTGTTCTCAGTGCTTACACTCAAAAAGAGTTAGGTTTTATGTGCGAAAGTTGAGTAAGTAAAACAATATTATTTTATTTTGCTTATGAGCAAATAATTTCAAGAGTATAAAAAATATAGTGAAATCAGCTATAAGCAAGGGAAGTTTAAAAATAAAATTCATTAATATTGGATTTTCAATTGTAAGAATTTTTATAAATATACTAGGAATAGAAAAAATATGAAGCATAAGCCCATGGTATGGAAAGGAATCTAAATTAAGATTATTTTCATAATAATATTGCCAAGGATTAAAATGACCATCCATATAAATATTTAAAAATGGCAAAAACAACTTAGCACTATATTCTGATGAAAATAATAATAAAAGTAGGATTTTGATAGTAGTAATAAAATATATATATTTATTATTGGTATAAGACACTTGTTTGTTTTTCAATATTATCACTCTCCACCCTCATAGTTTAGGGTGAAATTATACAATAGTTTTTATTGTTATTGATTAAAAATAGGGGGGGGGGTCAAATTAACAATATTTATAGTTTTATCCATCACTAAAACTATCAAATACAACATTATGCTTTTTATGTCTATCCTCAGGAATATGGTGAGCATAACGCTCAGTCATCTGTGTTGTTTTATGTCCAAGTTGTTCTTTTATATCTAACAAAGTAAATTCTCCACTCTTAGCTAACCAAGTAGCATGAGTATGTCTTAAACTATGAATAGTAATCCGTTTTTTTGCTTGCTCTGCACGCAAAGCCTTATCTTTATCACCTAACTCTTTTTCTTCTTTTTTAGTCAGAGATTTAAGTTTATTATTGGGAAGTAATTTATCAACAATAACTTGCCATTGTTTAGGCATTTGAAGTATCTGCTTGTTATTTTGTGATGGGATAACTAAAAAAGTTTTTTTTTGTACAAGATAGAGTAAAACCTTTTTAACTAAAGGTGATATTTGAATAGAACGGGTATTTCCTTTTTTTGTAGCTTTAAAAGTGATTAACTCTGTATTAAAGTCAATATCAGCCCATGTAAGAGAAGCCACCTCTGAAAACCTTGCACCAGTAAATAATAGTAAAACTGTTAAGTTATACATTAACTTTGATTCTTGCTCATTTAGTTTTTTAAGAATTTTATTTGCTGCATCACTTGTCAGAAATCCTGTTTTTTGATTATTAGGTTGAGCCATATGCACTCTGCCTTTACCAATAGGATTTGTATAGTTATGCACTAACTCATTATTTATCGCATAATTAATAATGAGTTGTGCTACTGTTAAAATATGTTTCACCGTACTATGTTTTAGTTTGAATGGTTCAGATAACTTAATAGTAATGAGATCGTTGAAAGTTTTTTGATTTAAAGAAATAAGCTCTTCATCTTTTAAAAGGTTAAGATGATTATGATAAATTTCCTCATCCTTCTTCCAAGTTTTCTTTGTCTTCTCAGCAGAGAAAATATATTGTTCAAAGGCATCGTTAAGAGTGAATATATTTTTTCTTCTTCTTTTAATAGGTGGTGGTGTTCCTAATTTAACAGTACTAATACATGTATCGCGCATATCTTTTGCAAATGTTATATTACATCCATCAGATGTTCTTCCAACTTTCACTTCAATATTTTTACCATTTTCATCTTTATATGTAATGTAAAATGTTTTATCTTTTTTGCCATTGGTTTTAGAGTCTCTCCAATAGACTCCAGCATGACTTGTTTTATTTCTTTTTGTTGCCATATGAAAATTCCTACCTTTTTACTTTACAAAACAAACCCAATTTAAAGTTGTGCTTTTAGAAACTTTACGGCTATTTTGATATAATATTATTAACTATCTTCTTCTTTTAAATAAATATTCCAATTTAATTCCAACAAATATTAGGAATCGTGTGTATATGTATCTATTTGTATATAAGCTATAATATCCTTAATTAGCTGTACTGTAGATAAAATCACCTGTTTAAGGTAAGTATAATTTATATATACAAGAAACTGTTAATCACTTGGTCGCTGGTTCGAATCCAGCATCCGGAGCCATTCAACAACCCCTATATTATAAACTCAAAGCAACATAAATCACATTCTAATATTTTTCTTAATATAAAAAGTGCTATACTTATTTTTTAGGATTGACAGCATTATGACAGCGATTACTACAATTTTTAACAAATTAGAGAGAGAATATAAGACCTTCTTGATTAGCATATATGAAGAAACAGGCGATAATAATGCTCGGTTCCAATTAGGTTATTACTTATGTTCTGTATTTGACAGTGATTTTACTACCTTTGAGAGTGACTTAATTAAAAAGTAGGGGTTTAAAACCTTAATAAAGTTCGCTATATTGGTAAGAAACCAAGGTATTTCGGCTTAATTAAAAGTGTAGTTCTAGATGGTAAGAGAGGTATTGACAAGGCTTTTAAAGATATTCCAAGGCAAATGTGCCAATTTCATATGAAACAGATTATACAGCGTTATATAACAATGAAACCAAAACTAGAAGCTAGTAAAGATTTAAAAATAATTATGTCATCACTTATGAGAACCAATGAAAATAATTTTACTTTAAAGCTTAATAACTGGTATAAAAAGTATGAGTAATTTTTAAATGAAAAAATATTATCAACAACTACAAAAAAGCTTCAATATACTCACCCAAGATTAAGAGCTGCATATCGTAGTTTAATTACAAATTTACCTTATCTTTTTACATATAAAAATAAGAAATACAAGCATATTAAAATCCAAAATACAACTCACTCAATTGAAGGTGGAATATTCTCACATATGAAAAATATGGTAAGTTTACATCGTGGCTTGAGTAAAAGTATGAAATTAAATTTAGTCGATTATTATTTGGTGAATTATCGAAAAAAGTGAATTTTTAAATCCCTCTTGATTAGTATTAAGTCAAACTTAACAATACCTGTTACAAACCTACCCACAAAAATCCCCCCCCATTTTTCACCAAAAAATAACAAAATCCTAAATATTTAAATGCTATCATAAGGTATAAATTTTATACAAAGGGTCAACAATGAAAAGAAGTATTTCAATAGTTCTAATTTTAGTACTAGGTTTAAGTTTCAGTGCATGTGGTGGCGGTGGAGGGGATGACACTCCATTACCACAAGGGTACATAACTCATAATGGAGTTAACTACAAAGAAGTAACTTCTCCATATACACAAAAAGTATGGCTAGATAGAAACTTAGGAGCTTCGCAAGCTTGTACAGCATTAGATGACACAGCTTGTTATGGAGACTACTACCAGTGGGGAAGAAATGCAGATGGACATGAAAATAATGAAAGTAATAAGATTGCAACCCAAGCAACAGACATAAACAATGTAGGACACAGTGACTTTATAACAAGCTCTGGCGCTTACCACTACGAATGGTTAGATGTAAACAACAATGACGTAGATGATAATGGAAGCTTAAGAACTATAAACTGGTCAAAAACAGATGGAAGTTCAGTTTGTCCAGTTGGGTTTAGAGTTCCAACCATCCAAGAGCTTAAAGATGAAACTCTTGATAACACAGGTGGGGGGTGCCTTTGCAAGCAATACAGATGCTTACAATAACTTCCTAAAATTGCCATCTGCGGGTGGCCGTAGCCGCGGTAAGGGTTCTCTGGACAATCAGGGTTATTACGGTTTCGTCTGGTCGAGTAGTGTCACTGGCTTTGATTCGCACTTTCTGGGCTTTAACGCGGGCAAGGCTTACACGGATAAGAATGGTCGTGCAAACGGGGTCTCTATTCGTTGTCTCAAAGATTAGTAATTAGTAATTTTGCAAGCTTTGCTTGCAAGAGATTTAAATTTAGCACTTTTAAAGCTTAAAGTGAACTTAATAGTAGAAGTCGGTTTTGGATTTATTTAGTTTGGAAAAAGAGAAAGACGATAGACAACTTTTAATAGATTTGTTTAAGGCTTATAGAGATGCTAGGAAAAATAAATGAGCTAAAAAGTCTCAACTTGAGTTTGAGTTTCATCATGAAAGTAAACTATAATGCCCCTTAAAAATCAAGACAACAATTCTAAAGATTTAATTTCATAAGCAACTGTTGCCTTACCCTACATTTTTCAGATATTCAAGATAGACATTCATTGTAGAGTGGTAATGGTAAAGAGTTTTCATACCATGAAGAAGTTGCTAAAACTCTTGATACTAAATTCTACTTTGCTAACCCATATCAGTCCTGGCAATGAGGACTTAACAAACATACTAATGGTTTAATGAGTAGGATTAAATAGTTGGAATAACTACTTGAAAAACTGCTCCATCTTCGTTATTACTGACATTTAGTTCTCCACCACAGTGCTCTTCTACAATTATTTTAGACATATATAATCCAAGTCCAGTGCCATTTTTATCTAGTTTGGTTGAAAAGTATGGATCAAAGATTTTATCTATTATCTCCTGTGGTATTCCTCCACCATTATCACTAACCTCTAATATATACTTACCTTCTAAAGTGTGCGTAGTAAGTTTGACACAAGGTTCCTCAATAGCTTTTTCAACCAAAATATCTTCTGCATTTTTAATTAAATTTAAAATTACCTGCTTCATCTCATTTGAGTGAGTGTAAAATCTTTCACCACAATTACAATTTTGAATAAGAGAAATCTGTTTTGTTTCTAAAGAAACTTCTAAAATTAATAAAACAGATTCAATTAACTCACAGTAAGTTACAGAACTTTGCTCTTTGTTTGGCTTAAAAAAATCTCTAAAATCATCTATAGTAACACTCAAATGTTGCGCATATTTAGATATATTTTGTGCATTCTTTATTACAAGCTCTTTATCTACTTTACCTAAGTTAGCTTTTAGCTCCAATGCTGAACTAGTTGAGCTAATAGCAGCTAATGGTTGTCTCCACTGATGTGCAATCATACTTAGCATCTCACCCATTTGAGCCAAACGTGACTGTGCTAAAAGTAGTTGATCTTTTTTTCTATTTTTATTTACTTCTTCTTTTACTCTATCTTTTAAAGAGTCATTAAGCGATTCTATTTCCACTTGTGATTCAATCTGTTTTATTTCAAGTATTTTTCTATCTGAGATATCTCGCCAAACACCATGCATTAAATCATTTCCATCAAGATTAATCCTTGTTAAAACAATTTCACACCAAAAATTTTTGCCATCACTACTTCTATGCACCCACTCAAAACTATTTCTCGTCTCCTTGGAGGCCTTCCCTAACATCAGCAACATCTTTCTTTTAGAGTTGGTACCATCTGGTTGAAAATTTGGGGAAAGTTTATCTAAATGTGTATTTAAAAAACTTTTTTTGTCTTTGTAGCCAAACATCTTTAATACGCTTTCATTACAATCTTTAAATCTATTATTTTCTATCAGCAATATACCATCTGAAGATTTGTCGTAAATAGTTTGAAAAGTATCTTGAAGGGATATACTATTTCTTAGAATAATATAATACCTATATCCAGATACTATATGAGCAATCATAAAGACAGTTATAATAATACTTAAAAGATTAAAAATTTCTCCACCATGATAAAGTAGTGCTATAACTAAAGGCAAAAGACTCACAAGTAAATAAAGTACATAAATTACAATTATATTTCCAAGTGTCCCTATCGCACCTGCAGCACTTGCAATTAGGACAAATGAAAGAATAAATATTTGTAATTCATTTGCCTCATTTAACACAGCTAACCAAGCGATAATTACATAAAACAGAGCAGTAATTATTATTAAAACTAAATTGAATTTTATATACTCTCTGTAGATACCTCTATTTTTGGTTTTTAATAATTTTTTACTTAAGAGATTTCTAATACCAAATATAATTAAACTTATCACTATCCATATTCCAAATATCCAAGGTGAAATCACATCATATAAAACAACTCCCGTAAAGATTGGTCCTATAATATTTGACACCAAAGCTCCAGGAAGTGAAGATACTGCAAAGTTCTCAACTAACTTATGATGGTAAGTAAAAGTAAAAATATCTTTAAACATTGATTATAACCTTAAAGATAGCACCCTCTCCACTATTGATAACACTTAACTCTCCGCCACAGTGATCTTCTACAATTGTTTTACTCATATAAAGACCGAGTCCTGTACCATTTTTTTTTAATTTAGTTGAGAAATATGGGTTAAAAATTTTATTAAGTATGTTTTCTGATATTCCACCAGCATTATCACTCACCTCTAATACCTCTGTCTCTCCATCTGAATAAGTTGTTATTTTAATATATGCATCTTCTACTTCTCTTTCAAGATGTACATCCTCCGCATTTTTTATAAGGTTTAAAATCACCTGCTTTAACTCATTTGGGTATGTTACAAATCTTTTTTGAGTATTTAATTCTAAAATAAGAGATATATTTTTATCTTCTATAGAGGTCTGAATGATTGTCATAACCGACTTAATCATACTGTTAAGTGAAGTCTCTAACTCCTCTTTATTTGATTTAAAAAAGTTTCTAAAATCATCTATTGTTTCACTTAAATATTGTGCATATTTAGATATATTTTCAGCACTTTTTCGTACTGTCTCTTTATCAAGCTTATCTAACTCAGCTTTTACCTCGAGGGCTGAACTTGTTGAACTTATGGCAGAAAGTGGTTGACGCCATTGATGCGCTATCATACTTAGCATCTCTCCCATCTGAGCTAAACGAGACTGTTGCATAAGCTTTTTTTCTTTTTCTCTATTTTTTTCTACCTCTTCTTCAACTTTATCAGATAAAGAACGATTTATGTCCTCTAATTCTAATGTAGTTTGTGTAACCAAATGAGATAAAGCTCTAAGTGTTTTATTTACACCTCTATTATCTTTAATTTCACAAAACGGATCTATTTGATTTAAGTTAATTTTACTCTCGCTCAGACTCAAGATTGTCATTGTCTGATTTAAAAGTTCATGTCTAAAAGTTTCACTATTTGTATAAAATTCTCCATAGGTAAAAAATCCACTCAAGGGTGAGATAAGACTTAAAGCTTTTAACTCTAAGGCTATGCTTGAACCCATCAAAGCTTTTCTTGCCATACATGAGTATATGAAGAGTGATTCTACGGGGCTTGCTCTTACCTCTTCATATATTCTATTTCCCCCTGCTATAATCATCTCAACATTACCATAACCAAATGTCACCCTATCTTCTTCGTTAATATTTCCTGCAAATATTAAAGACCCATCATCCCCTCTACCTAAAACAGCTCTTGGTATATTTAGTCCCTCTCTTTTTATTATCAGAGGGAACTCTATACCAGTTTTTGGGAGTTCATCTGCGATATTGTCACCTAAATATTTTGCATAGATATCTACAGCCCTCATTCCATCTATCTCATAAACAACATTATCTTTTGATTTTGTAATATTTAAAATTTTACCAATATTTTCCCAACCAAAATTCGCTTTTGTATGTGCTACTAAATCATTGTTATATAAAAGAGCAACAACTGCTCCACTCACTATGCCTTTTTCAGTAAAGACAATAGTTTTCTCAAAAGTAGCGTTATCTCCGGCTAATCCTCCAGCCATAATTATTTCATTATGATAATCATTAAAAGCATTTAAATAAGCTTCTCCATTTGTATATAGTCCATCTACAAAATTAATAGCTACTTTTGCTTTTTTTTCAGTGTTAAATTTTGATATTAAACTTTTAGCCATCTTATAGCTATCTTTTTGTAGCTCCTGTGCATGAGTTACTATCTCTGTTTTATCAAAAGTACTAAAAGAGAGTATTGTTGAGAGGTCACATACATGTCCATCAACTATCTCTCCACATGTAGAACTACCAATAATATTTACGTGAGGAAGTTCTTGGTTGATACTTGAGAGTAACTCTTTGATAAAATCAGCCTCACAAATACCCGTATAAATCTGTACTAATATATTTTTATTCTCTGCTATTTTGTTACTATGTATAAACGCAACTAAATTTTCTTTATCAAGGTACGTGTAATTAACAGTTTTCATAGATTACTCTAAAGCTTTGGCTTTACCAAAATAGTATCCTTGAGAATACTCAACACCTAGTCCATTTAAAATATTAAAGATATTTTCATTCTCTACATACTCCGCTATTAACTCGATATTTTGTTTTTTAGCAAAAGTGACAATTGTTTCAACAACATTTAAAGAGAATGCATCTGTTTCTATATTTTTAATTAAAGTGCCATCAATTTTTAATATGTCAGGTTGGTAATCCAATAATCTTTCAAAGTTAGAGTATCCCGAACCAAAATCATCTATCGCAATTTTTACACCCATACTTTTTACTTCTTGAATAAAAGAGTGGATAAGATCAAAATCTTTTACATCTTCATCCTCTAAAAGTTCAAATACAACTCTATGGAGCTGTGAAGAATTTGCTTTTAAGAGTTCAAAAATTTTTTCCCTTGTTAAACGTCTTTCAATATCTAAAACTGAGACATTCATACTGATATCTACATCTGTACGCTGTAGAGCAGCAAAAGAGTTTTCAAGAACCATATCTGTAATTTGATAATAATATTTAGCTTTTTTTGCAGTTTCTAAAAATATGAATGGAGAAATTACTTTTTCATTTTCATCTACTAAACGAACTAGTGATTCATATTTTTCTATCTCTTTTGTTTTGTTATTTACAATAGGTTGAAAATATGAGATAATTTTGGAATTTTCAATGGCTGTTTTCACCATTTTTAAAATTTTTAAATTATTTTGAGCCTTAACATGCTCTCTTTCGACTAAATTATTTGCAAGAATAAAGTCCTGTTTAGTTTCCAAAATCTGTTTCAATCCATATCTTGCACTTTGAAAAACATTTTTACCATAACTAAAACTTATTACAACTGATATATCATAATCTATTTCACCTACATGTAAATGCACATCATTTATCACTTTTTGAAGCTCTTTAAGATTTTTTGCTACAGTAGTCATCTCCATCGTGCATGTTTGCATATCTTTTACAAATGCATATTCACCATCACCTAAAATAAAAATTCTGTCAAACTCACATTTTATAGGCATCTCTTGATTGATATACTTGGAGAATTTATCTTCAATCTCTTGTGACAACTTAGAACCATAGAATTTTTCAATATCATCAAATCTATCTATCTTCATCAATACAAGAAGTGACTCATTGTTAGAATCAATCATATCCTGAAGTTGTTTTTTTGGACTCATAATATCTGTAATGTCAGTTCTTAGTGAGATGTACTCTAGAATCTCATTATCTGCGTTTAAAATCGGCTTGACAATAGTATCAACATAATAACTATCACCATTCTTTTTTATATTTCTTATAATACCTTTCCACGTTCTCTTTTTTCTTTTGATTGTATCCCACATATCTTCAAATATTGAAGATGGATTATCTGGATGTCTAACTGCACTATGTGGTTTACCTATTAACTCCTCTTTTGTAAAACCTGATACTTCACAAAATATGTCATTAATATAAGTTATATTACCAATTAAATCACCCTTAGAGACTATTGAACTTGAGTCTGTAGCCTCTTGATATTGATGAAGCAGGTGTAGATTTTTTTGAGCTTCTTGTTTAAATTTTAATTTTTGAGTAACTTTTCGAATACTGTCCATAAACTGATTTATGACAATTGGCTTAAGTAGATACCCATCCACCCCAAGTTTAATACTGTTTAAGAAAAAACTTGATTCATTATATGCAGACAATATAAGTATAGATACTTCTTTATCTATTTTACGAATCTCTTGAATCATCTCAAGTCCATTAAGACGAGGCATATTTATATCTGTAATTATTAAATCAATCTCATTATTTTTGAATCCTTCTAATCCCTCTTGACCATCACATGCGATAACAATATCACTAAAGAACTCTTCAAGAACATTCATCATAGATTCTCTAGCCTGTTCATTATCTTCTACATAGAGGAGTTTAAGAGAAAAAGTGTATTTAATAATATCATCTAAATCTAGCATTGAATAATCCTATTATAATTATGAGAATGATTATATCATAAATAAAATTGATATTATTGATTTATTATAGGGGTAAATGCCTTTGTGCTTACACTAACGCTTTGTCCAATTTTAAGGTGCTTTGACTCTTCACTACTTATAACCACTTCAACAAGTTGTTGAGATATAGAGATAATAGCGATATATATCACATCAACTTTTACAACATCAAGAAGCTCTCCCTCAAATGAAAACTTTTGTGAACCATTTGTTTTAAGCAAAACATCTTTTGGAGTCCCATCATTTATAACTCTTCCTAAGTCCAAAACGACAACCCTTGAAGCTAACCTATATATCTCACTTGCATCATGAGTTACCATAATAGTTGTAGTCCCAAACTCTTCATGTAAGAGTCTTATCTCACTCTGAAGCTTTGTACGCATCTCTGCATCAAGTGCTGAAAGTGGTTCATCCATCAGAAGTAATTTTGGTCGATTCATCATTGCACGACAGAGACTTACTCTCTGTTTCTGTCCACCACTAAGTCTGTTTGGAAGCCTCTCTCTCAACTCTGTAAGTTCAGTTATCTCTAATAGGCGCTCTGCTAATTGTCTATCTTTTACAACATAAAGTAGATTTTCTAAAACACTCATATTGTCAAACAGTGCATAATCTTGAAAAACAAAACCGATACGACGTTTTTGAGGAGGTAATGAACGTTTAGAGTTTTTCCAAACTTCGCCATCAACTTCTATAACACCATCTGACTCTTCAAGTCCGGCTAATATTCTTAGTAAAGTTGTCTTACCGCTTCCACTCTTTCCACTCAAGGCAACAAACTCATTATCTTTAACACTCAAGTTTACACTTAAATCCATATCACCACTAGAACCATGAAGTTTTTTATTTATATCTATCTTAATCATGTAAAACTTCCAATTTTTTTGTTATGTTTTGCGTTAAAGATATAGACACTTAAAAGCACTACAAAACTCATAAGAACCATAATCCCACTATAAACATGAGCAGATTCATAGTCCATAATCTCAACAAACTCATAAATAGCAACTGAAGCTACTTTTGTCTCCCCCGGTATACTGCCACCAACCATCAGCACAACTCCAAACTCTCCAACTGTATGTGCGAACGTCACTATTACTGCTGTAATTACTGCTGGCTTTATGTTTGGTAGAGCAACTTTGATAATAGTTTGAAATTTACTTTTTCCACTTATATAACTCGCTTCAAGCATATTTTTGTTGATACTCTCAAAGCCACTTTGCAGTGGTTGAACCATAAATGGAAGTGAGTAAAAACAGCTTGCAATTACAAGTCCTGTAAAGTTAAATACAAGTTTCACTCCAAAAGTCTCTTCAAAAAAAGCACCAATTGGCGAATTTACAGAGAGTGCCCAGAGTATATAAAAACCTAAAACAGATGGAGGTAAAACTATAGGGAGTGCAGTAATTGCTTCAAGAACTGGTTTTGATTTGGAAGAAGTTTGAGAGAGATACCAAGCTAGTGGCATACCGAGAATAAAAAGTATTATAGTTGTGAGTCCTGCTAGTTTAAAAGAGAGAATAAAAGGAGTCAAATCCAAGGTTTGGAGTATCTCAATCATTTATGACCTCTTGTATTGACAAGTCATTTGCTTTTATCATCACTAATACATTATCTCCTGCTTTTAACTTCATCTCTAGAGATAACTCTTTAGTTATGATTGATTCAAAAATCACACCATTTACAAGCAGTTTTATACTACTTAGTAATTCACCATTTTCACATGACTTAACTACTGCATCTAGTCTATTAGAGTAACTAATATCTCCATAAAAATCTTTAACAATTGTTATATGAAACGGCTTAACATTTAGCCTAACCTCACGGCCTACTTGCATCTCTTCACTTAAATCCAGACTCATCATCTTTAAAGAAGTACCAGAGAAATCAAAGCTTACTACATTTAAACTATCTACACTCTCTATATTAGTGATTATTGCGTTTATCATACTCATTTTACTATGTATCCAAAATCTTCAAATATTTTTTTTGCTTTCTTACTCTGTAAAAAGTCATAAAAAGCTCTTGCTTCACTACTGTTTTTTGCATCTTTGAGGAGAACGAGACCCTGCTCTATCGGCGTATAATATTTAGAATCAACTTCTATCCAGTTAACTCCTTTTTTATATCGTGACATTTTAGAGCTATACAGTGCTGACTTTGCGATAAGTCCAATATCCGCAGCTGTATTTGTATACGCAACAGTTTGTGAGATAGACTCGCCATAAACAAACTTTCTCTTTAGCTTTTCATAAATCTTAGCATTTTTTAAAGCCTCACGTGAGACTATACCATAAGGTGCTGTTTTAGGATTTGCTATGGCAACTATTTTTATCTTTTCATCTAAAAGTAGACTTAAACCTTTAGAAAAATCTTGTTGCTTCACACTTAACATTACAAGTGAGCCCTCAGCATATACAACCGGCTTAGTTATAGCTATCTTATCTTTATATAAAGCACCGGGATACTTCATATTTGCTGACATAAAAAGCATATAGGGAGCACCATTTTTTATCTGAGCTGTGAGTTTTCCACTACTTCCTAAAATAACATTTATCTTTGTTTTTAGATATTCTTTTTTAAACTCTTTTTTTAAATCTTCTATTGCATAACTTACATTTGCCGCCACAGCTATATTAATAGTAGATGCTTGAAGTGTTAAATGGATTAAGAGAGATAATAGAACTGTTTTCATCATATGTTTTCTTTAAAAAAGGTAGTTAACTTCAAGACGTGAATCCAAATAATCAGATACCTCAGATGCGTCAGCTACAAAGTCTCTATAGCCAAGTCTTAGTTTGAGTTGTAGCGCAGAAATATCTTCAAAGTTTTTTATAAATCCTGCATAATAAAACATACTATCATCAAGTATAGATTTTTTCACATCACTATCTATGTATAAAACTGAAGCTTGAATAAACATATTTTTATAAATTCCTGTTTTGTTTGCATTTCTTACTAATTCTACCCTATAACTTTGTGTATTTGCTCTCCAGTTATATATACCCATAGAACGAGTATATCCAGCCGTTGGAAAACCACGCCACGGAGTAACTAAATCTGCTTTATCTAAGACATTTGTGTATCCAAAATTTACTTTATAATTATCTATTTTTGTTACTAATCTTGCAGCAATCATTTGAGCATCCAAACTATTTGGATCCTTGTAACCTACTGCTGAATCACCTTTTAATGAAGCTCCCCCAACACTACCCGCACCATTATCAAACTGCTGAACATACCTCACACCGGGAGTAACACTAAAGCCATCAAACTTCAGTGTGTAATTTAACTCTCCCATAGCTTGAGATATAAGCTCAGCAACAGCATACGAAGAGAAATTTATTTTTAGATTATCAACTGAGTTATTTACTATATCAAGAAAGATTAATGGAGAATCAGTTAGTTTCCCTGCGGCTACTAATGCAGAGTATGTAAGTCCTTTATGCATTCCGGCATCATCATTTTCACTCCATTGTGGTTCATTAGATGAAGTAGAATTTGCATCGCCTACCATTAAAACTGAGTGTGATTCAAGGTGGTCACGAAGTTTTTGCTTATAGAGATAAGCAACTTTAGCGGTTGTATTTGGTATCTCTTTACTCTGTATAACTAAACCATCAAATGTGTTTGGTATCATTTTTGTGTCATTAGATTTAGTATAGAAGGTTTCAACAAGTTGACGACCTAGTATAAAATCTGTTTTTGAGACTTGATAATTAAGGTTAGCCTGACCAATAACACCCATAAACTTATTTCTAGTATTAGCATAATTATATCTACTAAAAGTATCTTTACCTGCTTTAATAGTATCTACTGAGTTACTATTTTCATCAAAAAAAGCACGTGAACCATAAAGACCTACCGTAAAATCAAAACCTGAAAATTTAGCACTTTTGTAAATTATAGATGCACCAATAGCAGAAATAGCGTGTGTATCATGAGTAGTGTCTTGTGTATTGTAAGAAAAGAAAAAGTTATTATTTCTCAAGCGCCCATAAAATGTGCCCTCTTGAAACATATCAGAAAAATTATCTACTTTTTTCTGTGCTACATTGTATACAAGCTGTCCATTGGCTTTAATGGCTTGTTTTGTTTGTAACTCAGCAGTTTTTGCATTTAGAGCTATGAAACCAAACATAGCTGTCACTATTACAATTCTAATCAACTTGAATTTCACTAATTACCTTTATAAATATCATTATATTCGGTTTATAGTACTAAAAATACGCTTAAACTTCTGCGTTTAAAATCGAAAATCCTAAGTCATGCATTGCTTTGTCAACCATCTCTATAGCTGCTTGCATTGTCTTTTGAGAAATCTCTGGAAGCTCACCACCCCACATCAGTTGAGCCTGAGCAAAACCTAAAAGCATACCCTCACGTCCTGCTCTCATTCTATCTTCATCACCACCAGCGCCATTTATAACAAAATTTGCAACTCTTTGGGAGGTCTGAGTAATTCCAAAAAAGCCATCTTCACTCACTAACTCAGTAGCTTCTTCTTGTGAAAGCTCTGCGATAGGTCCACCTTCATAACCGATTCCACTCAAAAAACTTTGAAAATCTTCATAATCTTTTGTAAATTGATCTTGTGGGCTTAAAATATTTGCTTGTATTGAAGTAGAGTTCAACATCATAGCATTAGCATTTTCTCTTATTTGGGTTCTTAATTCCGTCGCTTCTTCTTTAGAGATTTTCTCTGTAAAATTTGTCTTAATCTCTTTAGTATGCGCTTGTTCAATACGTATATTTGTATTTTCACTTGCGTTTATATTAGTATTTATATTCACAATAAGTCCTTTTATAGCTTAGTCTTTAGTGTAATAAACATCGGCAAATTAACATATTTATTTAAATTAAATGACGATGTTTGATTTATGTTTTTTTTAGGGTATACTTCTCTCGATGAAAAGATAAGGACCCAGTTCATTTTTAGTGTGTGATTTTGTAATTTTGCTCAATTGTTACCTAAAGACTCTCCAATTTTTGACTCCACTATCTAATTAAATTTAGAAGTGATTTTATACATATAGGTACTACAATGGCAGAATTAACAGACGGCAAGATTAAATGGTTTAACGACGAGAAAGGTTATGGTTTCATAGAACAAGACAACGGAGGCAAAGATGTATTCGTACATTTCCGTCAAGTTAACAACCCAGATGGTGGACGTGTTTCACTTGCTGATGGTCAACGTGTAACTTTCGAAGTTGGTGAAGGTCAAAAAGGCCCTCAAGCTGAGAACGTAACTCCACTTTAAGCTAAATCTAAGCCCCTATTTTAGGGGTTTAACCATTTTCCAAGACAACATTAAGACAACAACTTTTTTAAAACTTCCTAATATTTACTAAATTACACACTCTCTTTAATTAAAATATAATTTATACATATTTTAGAGCTTTTTTACAGCCATTTATAAATAAACCTTTGTTTACTCCCAATATACCATAGTTTGAAAGGTGTTTTAAGCACCCATTTTTTTAATTAAGTCAAATGCTACTATTAAAAGAAAAACTAAATCTAAGGGTTCATTTCCTACTGTGGAGTCTGCTTTTAAAGTCATGTATCTCGCTACACAGGCTCAACAAGAAAAATGGAATATGTCTAGTATTAGGAAT
>Ga0256844_10000461_pt1 | contig 15682 bp, 14 predicted proteins | sample MusselsmetaG_FD_189100 | JGI IMG/M metagenome (GOLD analysis project Ga0256844, IMG submission 189100) | Mussel associated microbial communities from hydrothermal vent at the East Pacific Rise, Pacific Ocean - Mussels | ecosystem: Host-associated > Mollusca > Shell > Unclassified ... | reverse complement strand
ACCACTAACTAATTTATACACTGCTGATGATGTGGGTATATCTATCATCTCTAGTGATTTAATTCCTTTTAATTCATTATTCACTTTACTATCGTCAGTTATTATTGCAGATGAGAAGATTGGTAACTCTAACTTATCACCTATCATAATATCATCACTTATGCTTTTCAAGGATTTAGATAATTCGACTTTAATTATATCTACTTTATCATTACCTTTTATTCCTTTAATTTCACCCCAGTCACTAGCTGTTGTTATTTTTATACCTGTTCTGGGTCTCAGAGTATTTATGAACAATAATATATACTCGTCTAATTCAGTAGACGCGAATATAGAGTTATTTAAATCTGATAATATGTCTAATGTATCTTTATCAATACCTTTAGTTAATGTGATATGGAATATCTCTTTCAGAATAATACTAGTGGTACCCATAATCTCATGACTAATTTTACTTAACTCATTCACAGTATACAACGTACTTGTCTCGTTAACTGTCACTGTGGATGATGGTTCTATTACAGAATAAGCAGACTCCGTCTTTGCTATTGTAGTAGTAGCATTATGTACAGTATGATTGCTCTTGGGATATGCTCCAGTGGATTTTATATTACAATTACCATTATTATCTCCTGCTTTAGGATAATTCATTGTTTGGTTATACTGTTGTTGCTGTGGTTGTTGCACAATTTGTTGTTGCTGCTGCTGCTGTGGACCAGATATAAACTGAGGCGATGTTAACTTTTGATATAATCTTTGGTTACCTCTCATTATGATTTGACCTGTCATATACGTATTACCTTGGTTATCTACACCAAAAACTTTACCGTTTTGGTCTATTGAATAGTTTGGTGGTAACAAGTTACCATTTATTATATTTTGCATTTATTTTCCTTTTTTAATTTAATATCTACTTACTCTATCTAAATACCATTTGGGTTCATTACCTTCTAGACCACTACCTTTAAACATACCAGTCACTATTACATCTGGATGTAACTTATCACCCCATAATGATATATCTTGATTAAAAGATGTGGCTCCATAAAACATACCATGCATATTAGTTACATTAGAAATATCCCAATTAGATATATCTTGGTTAAAAGAGGTAGCTCTACTAAACATAATTCCCATATTAACGACACTAGATACATCCCATTCTGATATATCTTGATTAAGAGAATTGTCTTTATAAAACATACCATACATGCTAGTGACATTAGATACGTCAAATGTAGATATATCTTGATTAATGGATTTGGTTACACTAAACATCCACCTCATATCAGTTATTTTAGATGTACCTAACTTGTCTTCATTCACTTTTTCTAAATATTCTTTTGTATTCATAATTTATCCAAAATCTACTATTATATATTTACCATCTTCATCTTTCCCTATGGAGTCCATTTTATGTTCATAACCGCCATGGTTAAAATTAAATTCCACATTGTCAAATTCCTCTTTTGATATCATATCATATCGTTTCATTACTATTATAAAAGATAATAAATATGAATGTTTAACTAACCCTAAACACGGTTTATCTCTAAAGTTACTCCATATGTATTCTGTCCTATTTGCCTGCCATCCTCTCAGTATAGAAATCCACAAACCATAGAACTTAGAATACCCATTAAACTTAGGTATTTTAACCACTACATTTTTAAACACGAATACAGTTCTTTCTTCACCTGTTCTAATAACTCTCATTATTTTTTTCCTTTTTCTTTTATTTATCTAATTAATCATATGTGAACAAAATAAATTACTATTTAACTTAACACTATGGTGCGTAGAACCTATTTTAAATATAAATGTATACTAAGTATAACATGTCTATATAAAGAGGCTTATAATCGATTCTAAGATAATTTTATAAATATACTATTAGTTAAACATATTATAAAAGGTATATACATGGTAAACATAGCAGTGGTAGGAAGTAGAAACTATATAAATAAACAATTCATATATAAAGTCCTTGATAAATTTATAAGTAATTTGAATTTAGATGTTATTTTAGTATCTGGCGGTGCTAGAGGTGTTGACACTATTTCAAAAGAATATGCTATATCTAGAAATATTAATATAATAGAATTTAAAGCTGATTGGAATAAGTATGGTAAGAGTGCAGGGTTTATTAGAAACGCTGATATAATAAATAAAGCAAATATAGTATTTGCTTTTTGGGATGGGAAATCTAGCGGTACGAAGGATTCTATTAATAAAAGTATAAAACAAAATAAACATTTGGTGGTGTATATAGATGAGATAAGACAGTTCAATAATTAGTTTATTCGCATACTTTTAATTAAATAATAACATAGGATAAACAATATGAGTAGAAAATTAAACACAAAAGAAGTAATAGAACAATTTAAAAAGATACATGGTAATAAATATAACTATGATAAAGTGGAATATAAAGATAACACAACTAAAGTAACAATAACATGTAGTAAGCATGGTGATTTTGAACAATCTCCGAATAGTCATAAGAAAGGAAGAGGGTGCAAATTATGCGCAAATAGAAAATTAGTATATGGAATAGGTATTAACGATAGTGATTACTATATAAATCCCATAATAGATGGTAAAAGAGTAATATGCCCTTATTATACTAAATGGCATAGTATGATGACTAGATGTTATGACCCTAAATATCACATTGAAAAACCCACATATATAGATTGTACTGTAGATAAAGAATGGCATTCATTTATGTCATTTAGAAAATGGATGATGTCTCAAGATTGGGTAAATAAACATCTGGATAAAGACTTATTATTTCCAGGTAATAAAATATACTCTAAAGATACGTGTTGTTTCGTAGATGAAAACATAAATACTTTATTATTAGATTGTGGTGCTAGTAGAGGTTCGTATCCAATTGGTGTATCTTTACGTAAATCTACCGGTAAATACATAGCTCAAATTAGTGATAGTGGTAAAAAGAAATACTTAGGAGATTTTTATACGTTTGAAGAAGCTAATAAGGAATATAGATTAGCTAAGTCTAAATTAGTACTAAGAGACTCTAAAGACATAAACGATAAAAGTATAAAAGAGGCATTGATAAGAAAAGCTTTAGAGCTATTAAATTAAAAAAAAAGGTAACTAAATATGAGTAAGAAAATGAATAGTGTAGAAATAATTAAACAATTTAAAAAGATACATGGTAATAAATATAATTATGATAAAGTTGATTATGTAGATAATGCGACTAAAATCACCATTACATGTAAAGAACATGGGGACTTTGAACAGAGACCAAGTAATCATAAACTTGGTCAAGGTTGTAATTTATGTTCTAATAGGAAGCTTGTGTATGGAATTGGTGTAAATGACGCCGATTATTTTACAAACCCTATAATCAATGGCAAAAGGGTCGAATGTCCGTATTATAGGACATGGAAAGGTATCTTGCGGAAGTGCTATGATACAGAATATCATATTAAGAGACCATCGTATAAAGGATGTGAGATATCAAAAGAATGGCATTCATTTATGGATTTTAGAAAATGGATGATGAAACAAGATTGGGTAAACAAAGAACTAGATAAAGATATATTAATACCAAATAATAAATTATACTCTAAAGATACATGTATATTTGTAGATAGTGATATAAACAAGTTAATATTAGATAATGGTGCTAGTAGAGGTAAATACCCAATAGGGGTATCTTTACGTAAATCTACTGGTAGATATAAGTCTTACATCAGAGATAATGGGAAAAAGAAACATCTAGGTTATTTTAGCACACCAGAAGAAGCTAGTAAAGAATACAGAATAGCTAAGTCTAAAATAATACTAGATAAAACTAGTGTAATTAAAGATGTTAGATTAAAGAAAGCACTAACTAATAGAGCTTTAGAGCTATTAAATTAAAAACATCAAACTCAGTTACACTACATAGCATATGCTATGTAGTGTATTAAATATTTATCTTTCTTATGCTTTATCAACTCTAGTTAGAGGTGTTGTTTTCTTCAATACGCTGGATAGACCAGTAACATTAAATTCTACTAACACTGGAAGGGTAACCAAATGGCTTTCAAGCGGGTTGACTACAGTCTTATTAGTAGTTGCACCATTTTCAGATGTGATAACTTGACTAACTAAAGATGGTACGAATAGACGTGAACCAAATCTGTCGACAGCTACATCTTGAGCATTTTTAGCTCCACCTGTAATAGATACATAAATTTTACCACTGATATCTGTATTATCAGTTGATACTACTTTACCAATACAACCATTTCCTAAGTCAATGTCGTTTCCAAGGAATGCAGCTAGTGCTGGGAATGTACCAATAACGATTTCTGTTTTAGCATTTCTACTTACATAGTTTTTGTAGTTATTGAAACCAGAACCAGACATCATTGCAGATACTTCATTTGCAATGTTATTAATCAATGCGCCTTTGATATCATCACGACGTTCTCCACTTCTAACACCATCTACGAAGAAGTCTAGATTCATAGTGACAGATTTGAAGTAAGGGTTTACGATTGCTTGTCCAACAGCACCAGTACTGATATCAGCTGGAGAAACACCTTTTTGAGATTCCATAAACTTAGCAAAGCCAGTTAGAGTAGAAACTGCTGAGAAGTTAGAGATGATTCCTGTAATAGCCAATAGGTCTGTTACGAATGCACCATCATGGTCTCCTACGTTTTGCATAGAAACTGGGCTCTCTGTGTAAATTGGAGTCTTAGAAGATACAGGAAGTATTTCTGAGTTCAATGTACTTGTAATATGAATACCTTTTCTTCTAAGGTTAGAGTTAGTGATTCTAGCACCGATATCTACACCAACTGCTTTAAGAGCATCAGCTTCTACTTTGATAGCAGCGTAAGCAGCATCAGCAGGGTCAATGTCTTTTCCTACAGCATCTTTAGCGCCAACAAGTTCCATTTTACCAACGATAACTGTAACTTCACCATCAGCAGCGTTTCCTGAACCATATAGTTCTACATCAAATAGACCTTTAGTTCCAGCAGGCAATGCTTTCATACCAGCGATGTCTCCACCTGCTACAAAATCTTTAGCATCAGAGAAATTAACAACTAGTTTTGCTCTTGTACTAAGAACTAAATCTTTACTGTCTCCTCTTTGTCCACCAACAAATGCAGCACCACTTAGGTTAGATACATCTACTTTAAGGATTTCAGTTGCAACAGCTGTTTCAAAATATAAGTTTTCAATTGGTAGGTTAGTATCAAGAGTATCTGTATTATCCATTACACCTTTAGCAAGTAGTGTAGCTGATTGAGATGCACCGATTACGTTAAGAGAAACACCTAGTTTATAAGGAGCTGTTTCAACTTTTTCGCCAGCAGCATCATAAAATTTATCTTTTTTCAAGTCAAGGCTAAGAAGTTCATCAAATGCTCCACCAACAACTGGTACTAGTCTGAGTTGGTCAGATGCAAGAATACCTTTTTGGTCAGATAGTGCAGAGATAATAGATTTTCTATTAAATTTTCTACCATCAGATTTAGCAGTTGTTCTAAGGAACTCATTCATTACTTTTGTAGAGCGAATGCTAATTTTTACACCACCTGTGTTTACATCACCAATTACAGTTGGGAAGAAAGCTTCTGAGAAAGGGTCTTGAGTTGCTGCCTCTACGTTATAAGTAAATGTAGCTGCTTGGAAGATATCAATGTTTCTACCGTCAAAATGCTCAATAGATGCAATTGAATCAACAGATAGTGCGTCGCCAAAAGATTGCTCTTGTTTACCATTAACAGCTGTATATAAACCAGTTCTGTTTTTAGCACCAACTACTGCCGCTGCTTCAGCTGCTGCGTCTAAGATAGCAGGATCGATTTGATTATCCTCTACAGAAACTTCTTTTAGTTCAAGATTCAACTTGATATCATTAGCAAAATCAGCGATTGCTGTTTTGTCATTAACAGACTCAACTGCGGCAACTAGTGCTACATCTTCGTGTGCTTTGTTTGTTTGGATAAATTCTAGTACTGAACCGAATAATTTTTTCATATGTATGTCCTTGGGGTTTTTTGTTAAATTAATTAAAGTTTTTAAACTGGTAAAAATAAAGGACACTTATACTTATATGTGTCATTAAACAGATATCTACTCTGATACAGGACTTTCACAACTATCTTCTTTATCTGATTCTGATAATATAGATTTGGTTATATCGGAAAAAAGATTTACAAATACTGCGTCATATGTATTTATATCACATAGGTCTACAGAGTCTTTTATAATAGAATAAACCAATATTAAAAATTCATTCGTCCAACCATTATCTTGTAAATCAAACAGTTCACTTTGTTCTGGACTCAAATATACAAATATGCAATTTTCAGATACCTTTTTAATTTCATAATCACTACTATTGGTTAGTATCTGTTCTTTGGTTATACTTAAACCTCTAAAGTAACTGTGCTTATGAACTAATCCATTAATAGTATCTATGTTATCTTCTAACTTATTACTATCTATTACACTTAGATTTTTACCAGTTACTTTACCAGTTACAATATCCTTTTCATTTATAATATCCTCTTCCGTTACTTTCAAATATTTCATAGCAGATTTAATATTAGCTACTATAGGTACAATGTACATTTTAATCCTTTTAATTTATTGTATTTTTATACTCAACGAATAATTATTATATAAATTTTAGACGGGTCTATTTCAATGATTAAACTAAAAGGAATATTGAAATGGGAATAGATACACTACTAGATATTATAGCATTAGTGATAAGAGAAACGCAAATAGCAGTGGATACCAATTCTGATAAAATGATATTGGATATATTAGATATGTACGCGTCAAAAGGACAGAAATGGAAAAGAGGCGATGGCGGGTTAATAAAAAGACTCAGTGCTATGGTGAAAGAGTTAATAGAACTTCGTAGTAATGGAGAAGAGTTAGATTTAAAAAGTATACATAGAAGATTAACTATATTATTAACTAGAGATGATGAACTATCAGATTCTGATGATGGCGATGCGATATCAGAAGTCATAGATATAATATTAATAAAAACAGATGACCTAGATGAAGTAGCGTTAGATGTAAAGAGATTAAAATCATCAATAGCAAACGTATACTCTAAAGAAAAGGTTAGGCAAGTATCTAGCCAAATGAATATGGAGATTAGTAAGAATGAAATAGAAAATGGCGACGTGTATGGATTTATAGAAAAAAACATTACTAGGTTAGAAGAAATAAAAGCTAACTCTAATAAAGCGGATGAAGCTATATTAGGAGAAATCGATTTGGGTAGTGATAAAGACTTAGCTAACATAGAGGATAGCGTGGTACATAAACACGTCTTTAAGACGGGTTGTAGAGCCGCTAATAGGATGTTACAAGGTGGACATAGGACATCAGAGATGTGCACGGTAGCTGCTCGTACTCATAATTATAAAACTGGATGGTCTTTAACATCATTTGTAGGTATGTTATTAAACAATAAACCTAGAAAAACAAAAGATGGAATAAAACCATTAGTTATATGGTTGTCGTTTGAAGATGAACTTATAAATATAGTAGATAGCATATATAGTATACTCTATATGACAGATAAAGGTGAAGACCCAGACTTATCGACAATAAGTTTAAGCGGTAGAGTAAATGCTGTTAGAGATAGATTACAAGAGACAGGTTTTCATGTAAAGATATTAAGAGTAAACCCTACAGAGTGGAGTTATAAAGATATATTTAATAAATTATCAATATATACAAGTAAAGGTTTTGAAACTCAGATTTTGGTAATAGATTATTTAGATAAATTACCTACTACAGGATTATATGTCGGTGGTGCTATGGGTACCGAAAAGAAAGATTTAGTTAAACGTGTAAAAAATCATGCTAGTGCATTAGATATAGTATGTATTAGCCCTTGGCAATTATCACCTGCTGCAAATGGATTAATGAAGGACGGTATGAGTCAGAAAGATTTCCTACCTTATATTCACGATAAAGGATACTATCAGGGTTCATCTACTTTATCAACAGAAATAGATTTGGAGATATTTACAAATAAAGTATCGATTGGAAACGGTAGATACGCTTTACATGTTCATCTAGGTAAACACAAAATAGCTTCGGTATTAAATAACGAAGCTGATAAATCATTCTTCTTACCTTTTCCAAAACAAGGCTCTATACCATTAGATGTATTTATGGATAAAGATATATCTAGCCCTAACTTAGAAGGGTTAAGAGGCGATTCAGAAGATAAGGATACGCCATTTTAAAATGCCAATATTTAACCATACTGCATAGCGTATGCTATGCAGTATGAGTTTTACTTATGTTTTGTTCCATTGTTCTAATAATATCATTTATAATATCATTTATTACATTTAAAGATTTAGTATTTTTTAATAAAGATGACACTAGAATTTTTCTTTCTTTTATTATCTCATTATCAGTCTCTCTACTTTCTTTCCTTTTTTCTATATACTCAATTAGTTCTTCTTCTTTTTTAACAAAATCACCGATATTATTGTATATCTTTTTGTTTTCAATATTGTCTACCAATTTAAATAGTTCTTTTTTACTATCTATGATTGGTCCACTATTACTAAATTGATTGGCTTCTACTCTAACATTACTTTTAATAGTTGTGGTTGTAGAAAATGTTAGTTTGTTATTTGGGTATGAGAACTTTTCTATAGTGTTATCTTTCGACAATGTTGCTATTTGATATAGTTTCTGTTTATTAAACTCTATATTTTTTATATCTTCATCTGATACGTCTTTAGCTATATTATCAAATTCATTTTCTTTTTTCACTAATTTAGAAATTGAATTCTCAACTTTACTACGCATGACTTTCTTAACAACGTCAAAATTCTTTTTTATCCATTTTGATGTAGATGATAGAAATGAAACAAATGCTTTCTTAAATTTGTTATTTCCATCAGACTCTGTAGATAAGTACTTTATTAAATCAGTAGTTGTATCTAATTTAACAGCTACAGCTTCTATCGACATATCACTCATGTCACTACACATTATACTTAGTGCACCTACAAACAAATCATAATCTTCTTCTAATGATACCATTTCGAAACTAGCGTCTTCCACTAATATCTCTTCGAGAGGTGTTATTGATTCTGATGATACGGCTTCTAGAAACTCATTCATTAACTATCCTTTTTAACAATATCTTCTATAATGATTATTGATTCTGCATATAATGCGAATAAGAACTTTATAGAGTAACCTATTTTTTGTAAAGATAAAGGTCTGTTTTCTATTAAGTTATCTAAGTCTTTTAATACAAAGTCTTTTAATCTAGCTATTTCGTTTAATATATCTGTTCTATTATCTAATATTGTTTGTATTTGTTCTTCATTAATTACTTCTGACTCTGATTCAAATTCAGTAGTATCTGACACTAGGTTATATAGTCTGCATACATCTTCCTCTTCAAAAGATGTACCTAACTCATGTATTATATCTTTTAATTCTCTATCCATCAGTTCTGAAGCTAGGAATATCTTTCTATCATATCCTATACTAGTTACTGCAGGTAGACATTTTAACATGGATTTAGAGCGTTCTGCTAAAGATTTAGCTTTAGCTCCTTTTGTAAATGTATCTATCCACTCTGAAACATTCGAATAATGTTCTTGTAAGTCTTTTGTGTCGAAGCTATTATCACTATCTTCTAAAGACAATAACATACCAATCACTCTATTATCTGGTAGTATATCATCAATCAATTTATCTAAATATTCATTCATATTTTTTACCTTATAATTAGTCTAAAAATTCTTTGGGCTACATCAGCATCTTCACAAGAGTTAAGAATCAATAAGTATATATTAACAGAGCTTAAATCTGGTAAATCGGCTGGTATTATCACGTTAAATTTTTTATATATACCTTCTCTATCGGTGGCGTTATTATCCAACACTGATAAAAGTGTTCCAAAAGGTCTAATTTTACCATTATGGAAAACATTATTAATAGCAGTTATAACTTTATATACTCCTGATTCAACATCTACTTTTTTACCAGCTTGTAACTGTAGTTCTTTATAAACGGAAATGCCATCTAAGTCTAGTGACGATATGTGTATTATTGCATCTGATAACTTAGTTGTCTCGCTGTAAAAACCAGTACCATTTGTAATATTAGTCTTCGACATTGGATAACTCCTCTATATTCCTATCCAACTTAGTAATTTTATTTTCATAATATTCTATCTGTTTAGAAATTTGAGTAGATACCCCTCCAGATGTTTCTGTTTCTTGTAGTTCTAGAATTTTTAATTCCATTAGTTTCTTAGAATCTTTTAATCTTTCTATTTTAGCGATGTCCATATCAACACTAAGTTTACCGATGTTATAAATCCAACTTGTAATGAATTTATTTTTACCATAGTTAAATCTAGTATCGTTTTTAGAAGCTATTGCTTTTATTTCAGATACTTCTCCTCTTAACATTACACTAGATAGACCATCTACATCTTTAAATATAGTAGATTTAGATTTGAAGTCTTTAATAACATCATGGTATAACACAGCTGTTCTTAAAATATCTTCATATCCTGATTTATATAATAGTTTTTTGTCTCCAGATACTTTATACATAATATACATTTCTAATCTAGGGAATACAAACATTAGAGATTCTAATTTTTTAGTTATTTCTAAAATAGTCATTTGTTTAATAGTAATAGATGTATTTGTAAGGATTTTAGGCAAGTCTTCTATTCTTTCTATTACTTCTTCAGTAGCAGATATAATTGTGTCACAATCGTCCATCAATACTTTTGCTAGCTCTTTGTTAGATTTTACATCATACCCTATCTTCTTAGCTTCTTTATAATAATCTAAATTAGTTTGTTCTAACAGAATAGAAAATTGAGAAGTGATTTCTACAGCAGTATCTTTAAAAGCTACGAGAGTTTGTGTTGTACTCATAGCTAAATCGGTTGTCTTAATGACTTGGTTAGTCATTCTATCCCATATATCTTTTAGTGTTTCTATCATTATATTCCCTTATCTTTGTGAAATCATCCACTTTAATATTTCATTAGTATCATTACCACCGCTTTTAATAATTTGTTTAAAACTAAGTTCTACTTTATCATCAATACCTTCTAACATCATATCTACCATTTCATAATCATCATCGATAGTAGTGAGAGACATAGATAATGTATTATCTAATAATTTATCTTTAAACTTATCTTTCTTAACAGAACCACCAAGTATCTTCTCAGCTCTAGATAATTCTTTCTTAGAAATAATAATCATTTGGTACATTTTAGAAAAGTCTACAGTCTGACTCAAACTAAGTCTCTTGATATTCTTTCTTCTTCTTTCTTCTATATATTTTAAGAAATCACCCTTATCACGTATCCTAGACTTCTTATATTTTTTAATTAAATCATTTGATGTAATTAAATTCCATAAGTTTATTGCACCTGAACGATATTCATCTAGTCTGTAACCAAATGATACTTTATCGCCATTTGTATCTATAGCTTCTTTAATATCTACATAATCAGTATATACGATTGATGCCTTTACTAACACTGTTAATTTAAACGAAGCTGATTTACCAGTGTCTGGATGAGTTACATCTGCAGATAGCTCTACTTCTCTAACGACTTTATTACCATCTTCTAATGCAGGTTTAGATACATCTAAAGGAAACTCACCTTTTTCTGCACATACGTCTAGAGATACTTCTCCATTATCTTCAACTGACTCCAATGAATATTTAGTACCATTACCTAGAGTTCTTAATGCAAATGTTTGGTCAAAACCATATACACTCATTAATATATTAAATGTCCTAGTATACATAGATACAAATACATCTAGATTTAAATCAATTACACCATTGATAGCATCGCTATCTTTTAAAGTTGATGATACTACTATTCTAGGGGTTACTATAAAACTATCTAAAAACGTCCCTATTGAACCATTAGACGCATACACATCTGCTTTTTTACCTATCTTTTCTAATCCACTACTTACCGTTTCCACGGCATCTAATATGTTCCCCATGTTATATGTCCTTTTAGCCAATGTTTTTTATCATAGAAAATGTAGTTAATTTTATAAGCACAAATATTCTTTGATTAAAAAGAGGAGAAATCATGAGTAAAGATAAAGACTTCGAAAAAATAAAGAAACTATTTTCTGTAGAAGGTAGTGAGAATCAGCAATTGATTAATGCGTTATATGGAACTAGTCCATATCATACGACTTCTTTACCACAACTTAATGACGATGATAAGATACATGTATTTTTTACTAGACCTGATTTAAACTTATCAAATGCCAATATATATAGAGATAGACAATCAGCAGGATTAGATAATGGTAAGGATACGTTACAGCATTATGCTAGATTATTATTAGACCCTAAATTAAACAGTGTTGAATTTATGGATATAGTGGATGACCAAAGCCCATTCATGTCTGTGTTTTCAAACTCACTTGATACATTATCAGGATTTCCAGATATAGTTATGGAATCTTGGTTATCTAGACCTGGTATGAGAAAAGAACAGTTTGGTTATGCTGATGGTCAAAGTAGAATATATTATTCGTTTGATTTAGATGCGACTTTTACAAATATTGTAAATGAACCAATACCGACAATAATATCTACATGGATGAATTATATGTCCAATGTAAGAGAAGGTATATTCACACCACATATACATAATTTTGCTTCTCGTAGAATAGACTATATGACAGGTATATGGGTAATTGTAACTAATAAAAACAATAAAATAAAAAAGATAGCTAAAACCATGGGTTATCCTATAGCAGACCCAAAAGGTAGATATTTTAATTTTACTAGAATGGAAAGTAAACTAAACGAAGGTAAGAAAATAAACATTAGATTTAAATGTTATGGTGTTGACTATAATGACCCATTACTGATGTTAGAATTCAATTCTCTAATGATGGCATATAATACAAACATAAGGGAATCAATATTAAATAATAAAAATGATATTGTAGAAGTACCTGAGAGATATAAAACCATGTTTAAATATAGAGGGTATCCTCTTATTGATTTACGGTACAATACATTAGAATATGTCATAGATAAAGATAAATATAAAATAAAGGATATAAAAGATGAAACACCTAACAATTGACCCAGTTGGAATACAAAACCAATTTATGGATAAAATAGATAAAGCTAGTGGGTTTGAAACTGTAGACCCTACTAATAGTTTTTCTATGTTGGTCGAAGCTAATTCATTATCTACATCAGATGTTATAACTGAATTATTCTCTTATGAAAGAAAGTTTTTTCCATCACTGGCTAAAAATATGGATGATTTATACCCTCATATGGTAGAGTTTGACGAGAAGGATTTTTTCGCATCACCGGCTGTTACTAGTGTTAGAGTATGGATTGATTTAAATTCTATTTATCAGTTTGGAGATGTGGATGATTCTAAAACTATTTATAAACTAACCATTCCTAAAAACAGTACCGTGCAAGTAGATGGTGTAGATTTAACGATAATGAATGATATAAATGTCACTGTTAATAATAGAGGTGATAAGATACGTACGTTTATAGAAAATAAAATAGATGAAAGTAGTTTTGTATTTTTAAATCACGGTAATACTATATCAGGTGTGACTGTAGATGAGAAGAATGTGAACTGGGTAATATTTGACATACCTGTCATGCAGGTAACTCACTTAGAAGTAAAAGATAAATTAACGCTTGGTGTAGAGTATAATGAGTTAATACCACACGAAGACCAATTCTATTTTACTAAGGTGTCCTATAAAGACATAAGTGGTAAAGAAGTTGTTATACCTAAAGTATTCACGGATACTGAATTCGACCCTACTAAATTATCAGTATATGTAAAAGTATTGGATAACCAGATTCAATATAAGATACCTAAGGTATATATAGATAACGGTTTGATATCAGGAGAGATAACTATACATATCTATTCCACAAAAGGTAAAATAAAAATGCCATTGTCAAAATATTCATCTAGTGACTATGGATTCTTATTGAATAGGACATCATCGTCATTAGCTACCGCAGCAGCTGCTAAAGTTAACTATAAATTTTCATCGACATTTATATTAGACGGAGGTGTTGATGTTAGACCTATGAAAGATGTAAAAAATAAGATTATATATCGTACTGGTAATAGAACAGATTTACCTATAACAGAGAAGCAATTAGGTGAACGTAGTAAGCTTGATGGTTTCACAATAAAGAAAGTGGTTGACGTATTAACAGATAGGTTATTTATTGCTAGTAAAAATATTAACGATACAATAGACCCTAATATAAATGCCCCAATAGATGCTTTTAACACTACTCTTGTAATAGAAAGAGGTAATGGTTTATTATATAAGAATATAGATACAACGTCCAGTGAAAGAACTATTATTAAACCAGGTTGTTTATTTAGAAGTAGTAATGGTAAAGTGTCACCTATAGACGATACTACTAATGTAATGGATACATTAACTGCTGTTGAAAAAGTAAATTATCTAAATGATAACAATATACTATACACTCCATTCTTATACATAATAACAAATGATACTTCTACTACAACTAGTAAAGTATACGATATAGATAGAGCTAGACTAGATATGTTAACTACTGTCTCTAAAAATGAATACTTATTAGAAAACGTAAATATAAATGGGTATAAAATATTTAGAGTGGAAGAGGGTTATGATATATTCTTTCAGGTTATAGGAAACACGCAATTTGATGCCATTAAACATAATATAGGTATACAACTAACTTTAACAAATGATATAGGTAATAGGTCATCTTTTCATAGTGTGTTAAACCAAGCAAAAGAGGAATCAGTATTTGGGATAGAAAATGTCAAAGATAGACATTATATTCATATACCTAGTAGCTTTAATATAGATAATTTTAATAAGATATCATTTGTAAATACAAATGCTACGCCTAGGTCTATATCTGTTGACATACATACAAAAGCAGAGATAATAATATATCATAAAGGTAATTCTATACTTACAGCTGATAATGTGAAATCATCAGAAGCAAATCAGTATTTATCTACAGGTGCAATTACATTACCAAACAGTACGGATTACGTAGGTATGGCAAAAGAAACAGTTAATATATTCTTTGCAGATGATTTAGAGTATTTGTGGAGAAGAGTACTAGTATCATATACCAATAGAAAATATAAACAATACGCTAATGACATACCTTTAAATTATGATAAAAATATATATTCTGATAACAGTGATTGTCCCATTAAAATAACAAAAAATGCTGACGGTACTTGTTCAAGTGTGACTTTAGATATAAAACATGCTAAAGGTACTCCTGTATTAGATAAACAAAACAAACCTATATTAAAACATAATAAAGGCGATACGATATTAGATAGTGACAATAAGCCAATATTTGATAGAGAGAACGGGACTAGTATATTATTAGATGTATTCATGCTAGAATATAGTTATAAATTACTCGGTAAGACAAAGTACGCGGATAATATTAATTCTGCAATATCATTAGTGAGAACTTGGATATTAGATAAGATGCCCACTTTAAATAAATCTGTCCTAGAACACACAAAGGTATTGTATAAACCAACTCGTTCTAATAGCAATATAAATATAAGTGATGGTATTATAGATAGCGAGATATC
>Ga0256844_10000460_pt1 | contig 15687 bp, 9 predicted proteins | sample MusselsmetaG_FD_189100 | JGI IMG/M metagenome (GOLD analysis project Ga0256844, IMG submission 189100) | Mussel associated microbial communities from hydrothermal vent at the East Pacific Rise, Pacific Ocean - Mussels | ecosystem: Host-associated > Mollusca > Shell > Unclassified ... | reverse complement strand
CGTGTAACCCTTTAGTTGTTCTAATAATCCCTATATCTTCCCACATCACTTGACGTAGTTTTTGTTTATAGGTTTTATCATTTTCTTTGTGCAGAATATTACCGTAATCTTTCTCAAATATAGGTGTTTTAACCACTTGATGTCCCTTACTCAAGAGATGGTCTACGGCACGCTTAGCAAATACCACACCCTCTAGTAGTGAGTTTGAGGCTAAACGGTTCGCACCATGTACACCTGTTCTGGCTGCTTCCCCTATAACATAAAGCCCCTCCATACCAGATATACAGCCATTTGTATCACATTTTATACCACCATTTGAGTAGTGAAAAGCTGGTGAAATCGGTGCTCTATCTTGAGGAAAATGATAGCCAATACTTCCGAACGTACGTGTGATGTTAGGGAAACGGTGTTCAAACCACTCCGCTTCAAACATAGAAAAGTCTAAGTAGGCTTGTTTACCTGTCTTACGTCTGTAGTCAAAAATACCCCTTGCCACGATGTCCCGACTTGCTAACTCTCCACGTTCATCATAGTCAAATAAAAAGCGTTTACCATCAACATCTACGACATGCGCACCTTCACCTCTAAGTGCTTCAGTAAGTAAAAGTTTTCGTGCATAAGGTGTATCTACAAAAACCGTAGGGTGAAACTGCATAAACTCCATGTCTGCAAGTTCTATGCCCTTTTCAACACAAATACCATGAATATCTGCAGAGACGGTACGAGAATTGGTATTAAACTCATAGAGTGAGCCTATACCACCACTTGCAATAATCACATCATCTGCGTAGATAGTGGTAGGCTCATAATTGACTGTGGCCTTTACCCCATAACAACGTCCATTCTCTATAAGAAGGTCATAGACTAAAGTATTTTTCTGAAGCTGGTGTTTATTTTGCACCATCATAAAATAATGCATATAGCGTCCAGTAGCATCTCCACCTGCATGGACAATACGTTCTACTGAGTGTGCAGCTTCTTTAGTATAGAGGATGTTCCCCCCGTCATCTTTATCAAACTCCATGCCTTTACCTATGATGTCCGCTGTAGTCTTGAGTGAAGTACGAGAGAGTATTTCTACGGCTTCTTTATTATTATGGTAAGCACCTGCTGCCATCGTATCTTCCACATGCACAGGTATATCTGCTTCATTTAAGGCTGTTACCATCCCACCTTGTGCATAAAAAGTGTTACATTCCCAAGGAATATCTTTACAAACAACCAACACTTTTTTCTCTTTAGGGATATTCATCGCAGCATACAACCCAGCTATACCCGCACCTATGATTAACACATCATACTTATCCAAAACTATCCTTTAATGCTAGTATTTATATCTGGTACATACTTAGGACTGGTCTTGTGTCCACACCCTACTAATGCCATACAGCAAAGAGATGTTATAATAATTTTATGAAAAAAGCCTCTATGATTTTGTCTCATTTATCTTCCCAACCTCAGTTTAAATTTTTAAAGCAACAAACGTGCTATAAGAAGTATATTTCACTTCTTACACCCAAATATCAAAAAGCTATTGCTTTTATATATATTAAAGATAAGACACTTTTTATAGCAGTGACACATCCGGGCTTTAAAATGGAGCTTAATTATAATAGAGATTTATTAAAAAGCGTATTAACACAACTTGGAAGCTATGATGAAGCATGTACAATGATGCAAGCCGATAAAGTCATTATCTTTCACAGTAAATATCATCCCATTGAAAAAGAAAAAGTTAATATCTCTACGATACCCTATTATAATGAACTGGCTTCAAGTGATTTTGACATACAAAGTGAAGATGAAGAGATTATCAAAAAATTTAACCAAATAAAAGAACAAATTAAGTGCAACAAATAATCCATAACCTTCCTAATTCTGCGGGAGTCTACCAATATCTTGATGAAAAAGGGAAGCTACTTTATATAGGTAAAGCAAAAAATCTTAAAAATAGAGTAAAGTCCTATTGGCGTTTTACCCCTCAGTTTTTACCTAACCCCTCCCAAAGTTCACGTATTGTTAAAATGTTACATGAAGCAGTAACGTTAGAATATATTATTGTTGAAACAGAAGAAGACGCACTTATCTTAGAAAATTCACTGATTAAGCAACTCAAACCAAAGTACAACATACTTCTACGTGATGATAAAACCTACCCATATATTTATATTGATGAGTCAGTAGATTTTCCACGATTTGAAATCACACGTAAAGTCGTTAAGGGAAAAAGCATCACCTATTATGGTCCTTTTCCTACAGGAGGGAGAGCATTACTCGATGCGCTTTATGAAGTCTATCCTTTGGTACAAAAGAAGTCTTGTTTACGTGAGGGGAAAGCTTGTCTCTTTTACCAAATAAAAAAATGTCTAGCCCCTTGTGAAAATAAAGTTACACCTCAAGCCTATGCACAAATCATCTCAGATGCCAAAACTTCTATCGTGAAACGAAAGCATCTCATCACGACACTTCAAGAGAAGATGACAAAACTTGCACTGAATGAACGCTATGAAGAAGCTGCTGCTATGCGTGACTCTATTGATACTATTTCATCTCTTACTATTTCCTCTAATATTGACTTAGCCAACACACTTGACCTTGATATCTTTGCTATACAAAATGGAGATGAACGTGGTGTTATTGTAAAAATGTTTATGCGTAAAGGAAAGATTATTTCTTCGGTCTATTCTTATTTTAGGCATACACATATATTTGACCAAAATGAAGCCTATAAACAAGCTTTATTGGAATTTTATACTATCGATACACCAAACATAGCCAAACATGTTTTAACCGCACATACCTTTGAGGACAGTTTACAAATAGCATCAACACTTTCAACACGTTTTAAAAAAAAGATAGAAGTCCTTACACCTCAACGAGGGAGTAAAGCCAAACTTATAGCACTTGCTCTTCAAAATTGTGGAGAACTTTTACGTAAAAAACAAGATGACAACATTATAGAACAAAAAGTTGCAGATCTTTTTGACCTCTCTACCATTCCTTATCGTATAGAGACATTTGATAACTCTCACATGATGGGGGTGGCCACTGTAGGAGGGATGGTCGTTTGGGATGAGAGGCAATGGGATAAAAGTTCATACAGACGCTATGAACTCCATGCACGTGATGAGTATGGACAAATGAAAGAGCTACTCTCTCGTCGTATAGAAAAATTTAAAGAATCCCCTGCTCCTGACTTATGGATACTTGATGGAGGACAAGCCAATTTAAATTTAGCACGCACACTTCTTAAAGAGTCTCATGTAAACCTAGATGTCATTGCTATAGCTAAGGAAAAACTAGATGCAAAAGCCCACCGTGCCAAAGGTGCGGCAAAAGATATACTTTATACAACTAAAGGGCTCTTTGAATTGAAATCTAATGATAAAAGATTACACTGGATACAACGTCAGCGTGATGAAGCACACCGCTATGCTATCACATACCATCAAAATAAAAAACGTAAAATGGATACACAGATATCTTTACTCAATAAAAAAGGTATAGGTAAAGCTACTGTTACAAAACTAATCAACTATTTTGGTTCATTTGAAGCAATAACACATGCATCATCTAAAGAAATTGAAAAAGTGACAAATAAAAAAATAGCAAGCATACTTAATAAACAGTCTTGATAAGTTTATTTTGACTATTTTTGACTTTTTTTTGTTATACTTCAAGAGCAATTAAAATTGGAATAAGTACAACATTCATATTTATTACTAACAAAAAATTTAATTCATGCTATTTTTAGCTTACTTATTATAAAGTTTTAATAAGGAAGTGTTGTACTTAATAAACTATAATGTTTCTAAAACCAATTTTATAATGTAGTCGCTACATTAAAGGCTAAACTCATTGTGAAGTGAGGACAGAAAACCATCGGGTCTCGTAAGAGATTGCCAGGTTACAATCATAGTAAACTTTACTTGACAGTAGTAAGTTTACTAGGACTACACTTCTTTTTGTCATAATTATTTATAAGGGTAAACTTTACTATGCAAAAGCCCACTCCAATTAACGAAGAATATACATTCGAAAAAGGCTTAATTATAAGCTCAACAGATTTAGACGGTATTATTACCTATGCCAACAGGAAATTTTGTGAAGTTGCAGACTACACGAAAAGTGAATTACTAGGCAATAGTCACAATATGATTAGGCATCCCGATATGCCAAAAACAATTTTTAAAGAATTATGGGAAACTATCACTTCAGGAAAAGAGTGGTCAGGTATAGTGAAAAATTTACGTAAAGATGGTAAATACTACTGGGTGTATTCTCATATTACACCCATATTAAAAGATGGTACAACCACAGGTTATTCCGCGGCAAGAAGACCGGCTTCTAGCTCTGAGATAGAAGAAACCACACCTTTATATGCAGAAATGTTAGCAAAAGAAAATACAAATGATTAATGAAAAAAGGGACTAGGTTAAATTATGTATTATATACTCAACCAAACAAATCAAGTTATTGCTGCTGATGATTGTCTACTGGAATTACTCCATGTTGAAAACATCGATGAATTAACAAAACAAATTATTTTAGGCGATATTCAGTTTACATCACTTGCCGAAGACAGTATTACGTTCATCTCTCCTCATGATACGTTTACGTATACGATTCAAACTTCAATACTCTCAAGTTTATTAGGGAACTTACGCTTAGTGCATATACTATCAAACCCTGATGAGAAGAAAGATATCACACATATTGTACATACTGACAATGAAGCTGAAGAGACGCCTTTATCTGAAGGAAATATGCCAAATACAGAGGAATCATCTATCTCTTTCCTAGATGAGGTAGATTCCCTTATATCATTAAAAGAGTCCACAGACACTTCACCTGATACTATAGAAGAGACAGACTTAAATAATGACGTTTTGTTACCAAGTGATACTAAAATATCAAAAGAGTCTTTTGTCCTCTCAGATGAAGGTAAGCTAGATAACAATGAATTATTTAACCTTACCATTCCTAATGCACCCGAAAATACTATTGATGCGATATCTTTAGAATCTAATGATGCTCTTGAAAAAATATCAGAACCTGAGCCCAACGCATTTTCGATCAAAGATGATTTAGTAGTAGAAAAAGATGATATTTCTTTGGCACTACCTATTGAAGAACAAGAAACTTCAGCTCCTTCCGACACATCAACTATTATTATTGATGTAGATAAAATCAGTCAAAATATTGGTATTTCAAGTGAGGATTATACACTCTTTTTAAATGAATATATCGATACTGCTATCTCATTAGAATCTGATTTAAAAAATACTAATACAAGTAAGCGTAGCATTGCTATTGATACACTTACTCAACTTGCTGATGTGTTAGAACTTCCTTCTGTCAATGAGATTATTATACAGCTCCATGAACACCCTCACGAAGAAAATGATACCATCATAGAATCTTTTTATTCTATGATTTCTAGGCTTACCACACATACCAATAAAGCGACACCTGAATCTACCTTAACTAAAGATGTATCAACTAAGGAAGAGACATCCCTTAGAGTTGAAGAGCCCCTCACTTCATTAAAAACAGAAGATAAAGGTTTTGGTCTAATTACGCTTGATGGTATTAAACCAATCTATTTTAATTTCCGTTTAGAAGAAGCAGCCAATGATTTATCTTTACCTGTAGAACTTATTGAAGAGTTTGTACATGATTTTATTGAGCAAGCACATACAGAGACTAAAAAGATGTTAGATGCTTATGAAAAAGGCGACTTAGACACCATACAAAAAATTGGACATATGCTTAAAGGTGCATCAAGTAACCTACGCATAAACGCACTTTCAGATACACTCTACCAAATACAATTTTGTGAAGACAGTAATGCCCTAGAAGATTTAATCAAGCAATACTGGGGACACTTTCTATCTTTTGAACAACAAATTGATATGTTATCTAAATAAAGGAAATAACCGATGACCATACGTAATAGACTTAAACTAATTGGACTTGTACCAATTACACTTCTCATCATACTTTCAAGTTATTTCTTTATAACTTCATATATAAATTTTGAAAAAGCCAATGCACTTAAAACGGTACTTACCAATAATGCAAAACTTTCTACTTCTCTTACTGAGCTTGGAAAAGAACGTGGTTTAATCTCTATGTATCTAGGAAGTGAAAAAAAAGAATTTGCAGAATCACTTGAAAAACAGAAAAAAAGTACTGATGTAGCTCTTGCAACAGTAAAACAAAACCTCACTATTAATAATACAGCATATATCCCTGCTTTGCTTAATTTATTGGGAGAGCATGACCCTATAGATAGCCAAAAATATCAACATTTTTTAACAAATACACAACAGTTGACTACCATTAGAAAAAATGCAAATAACAACCATGCAGATTTTAAGAAAATCTTTTTTGATGGATATACAGAAACACTTTCTAGCCCTCTTTTAGATAATCTTTTACAAATCAATAACCTTGCATTAAATACAGAGATTTCTTCTTTAGTCACAACGCTTTCTCAACTCTATACAGCAAAAGAAAACTCTGGTCTTGAGAGAGGTATTATTGCCTATTACATGACAAAAAAAGCTTCTATGTCCTTTGAAGAAATTGCTTTATGGGATAAAGTGAAAACGAAAGCAAATATTTTCGATATTAAACAAGTTGGAAATCCTAAGCTTCGTCAAGCACTACATGCCGTATTTACCAACCCTGCCAATGCAGAAATGCTTGTAGAACTCGCAGAAACATCTTCTGCTATTCAAACTGATGTTGATAATGGTGATTATGCAGAAGAAGCTATGGACTGGTTTGCATTACAAACACAAAAAATATCACTTCTCTCCAAAGCAGAACTCATGGTCTCTAATGCCTTATGGCAAAAAAGTGATACCTACCTTCAAAAACAACTACTCCTTTTAGGTATTGCTGCAGCTATTTGGTTATTGAGTTTTATATTAGCGTATCTTGGATATACAACCACAAGAGATATTACGAGAAACATTAAAGAGCTTGAAGATGTACTTAATAAAGCTGTTGATGAAATGAAGCAGAGTGATGAGTATCTGTTATCGGATACTGCAGATATTGAAAATATCCAACTTGATACACATGAAGGTACAAAAGAAGCTTATAAATTCCTAGAAAAACTTGTTGAAACAGCAAAAGATGATAAGCTTATCGCTTTACAAGCAAATGAAGCTAAATCACTTTTTCTTGCCAATATGTCCCATGAAATACGTACACCACTTAATGGTATTGTTGGGTTTACTGAGATTTTAAGAAGTACAGACCTTACCTCAGAACAAGACGAATTTCTTGCAATTATAGATAAGAGTTCAGAAAACCTTCTAAGTATTATCAATAATATTCTTGACCTTTCTAAAATTGAAAGTAATAAAATTGAAATTGAAAATATTGTCTTTGATTCTTCTGAAGAGTTTGAGTCTGCTGCTGAAACCTATGCTGTTGCTGCCGCTGAGAAAAAGATTGACTTAAATTACTATATGGATCCTACCATAGCAACAAAACTCAAGGGTGATCCTACAAAAATTAAAGAGATACTTATTAATCTTCTCTCTAATGCCATTAAGTTTACCTCTTACGGTGGAGAAATTAATCTTACTATCAAAAAAACACAAAATGAGGGAGACTTAAACCCAAGAATTTTATTCTCTGTTCAAGATAATGGTATTGGTATGACAAAAGATCAGCAATCTCGTATTTTTGAAGCATTTTCACAAGCAGATGTTTCCGTCACTAGAAAATATGGTGGAACAGGGCTTGGACTTACTATTTCTAGTCAATTTGTTGAACTTTTAGGTGGAATACTTGAACTTGAAAGTGCCAAAGACCATGGTACCACTTTCTTTTTCTCTTTACCACTTGAAGAGATTATTTCAAATGAAGTGAACTATATACATGCATTTCATGATATCACAATAGGAAAATATGAACAAAAAATCCCAACAGAACTTGATAAGTATTTAGAAAGTTACTTCAAATATTTTAGTCCATCAGTGAAACACTTTGAATCTATAGGAGCACTTAAAGAACTCTTAGACAATGGTATATGTAAAAATTATTGGATTGATATTGATAAAGCAAAACAAAATATACTGGATGCTTTAGGAAATATTGATAAGTCTAAACTCATTATTATTGCAAATGTCACAAGCCGTTCAAAAATAGAAGCTTTAGGTATTCAGCAAGATAACGTTATCTATAAACCTCTTACACTTTCAAAGTTAAAAGCGGTTCTACTTAAAAGTAGCTCTTCTGCCCCTGAACTTATTAAAGAAGTAATTCCTACACATGCAACAAAATTTGATGCTAAAGTATTGGTTACAGAAGACAATATAATTAACCAAAAACTTATTAAGCGTATCCTTGAAGAGCATGGTATTACTGTTGATCTTGCTAACAATGGACTTGAATCATTTGAAAAACGTCGTTCCAATAACTATGATTTACTCTTTATGGATATTCAAATGCCTGTCATGGATGGGATTGAAGCTACACACGAAATATTAGATTATGAAGAGGATGAAGAGCTTCCCCATGTTCCTATTGTTGCCCTCACTGCCAATGCGCTAAAAGGCGACAGAGAACGCTTCTTAAATGAAGGTATGGATGAGTATATTACAAAACCTATCGAGACCTCTGAGTTACTCTATGTACTCAATAAATTTTTATCTGCCAAATCAACCCTTATTGTAGATAAGGTCACACCAAGTAAAAAAGTTGAACTACCTCCCGTGAAAGAGGAAACTGTAAAAGTAAGTATAAAAAAAGATGATTCACCACAAGAAGCCATGGAGGTATCTGTAAAATCCAAAGATTCATCTTCTCAGAATGATGTCATATCTTTAGAACTTTTAGAGGAAGACCATACTGTCACTGTTCCTGCAGAGAAAGAAGATGTAGATAACATCATATCATTAGATATTCTTCCTGAAAAAGAGAGCCCAAAAGATTCTGTTAAAAAAGTTGTTGACTTAACACAAAAAATCCTTATTGCCAAGAAGTTTTTACTTGAACGTAGAGTCCTCATAAAGGTGATAGAGAACTTAGGCTATGATTATGATTCTATAGAAGAGATGCAAACATTCAATACGCAAATAAACTCAGGAAAATATGATGTTATTTTTACTGACAATGAATTACTAACTGATGACATCAGTCAAATGACTGATAATCTTGTTATAATCACAAAAAGAAAGTCTAAAGAAGAGATTGAAAATATTATACAAAAGCAGAGAGGATAACCTAAATGGCATTAAAAGTACTCGTAGTAGATGATGACTTTATTAATCGAAAATTATTACAAACACTCTTAAAAAAGAATATTAGTGTTGTGGATATCCAAGAAGCAGAAAATGGGTCAGATGCCTTAGATAAACTTAAAAAAGACTCTAGTATTAACCTTATCTTATTAGATATAATGATGCCGATTGTTGATGGAGTAGAATTTTTAAAAATCTTTAGATCAGATATGTCAAATTCACATATTCCTGTCATTGTCCTCTCTACGGATGATACGCGAAAAACAGAAGTCTTTGACAATGGCGCAAATGATTTTCTAAGAAAACCGATTAAAGAGGATGATCTATTTGCAAAGATAGATCAGTGGTCTTAGAAATTAGAAATTAGAAATTTTGACAAAGTCCTTAAGGACTTGTCAAACTTATTTTACAAATACCTCTTTCAATACTTCATCTATATTTGAAACACCAATAATCTCTAAATTGTTTTTGACTTCATCAGGAATATCCTCTAAATCTCGTTCAACATTTTTCATGGGAATAAGTGCTTTTTTTACGCCTGCTTTATATGCAGCGATAAGTTTCTCTTTAAGTCCACCTATGGGAAGTACTTTCCCTGTAAGTGTCACTTCACCTGTCATCGCAACTTCATTATTTATCTTATGCCCCGATAAAATAGACGCTATTGTCGACACCATTGCGATACCAGCACTTGGACCATCTTTTGGTGTAGCTCCTTCAGGTACATGTATATGCAAATCATACCGTTTATATACTTCACTCGAATCTACGGGAATACGTTCTTCTCGCTCTTTTACACTATGAGGAATAATAGAAGGAGAAATAGTTAAAGTTCCTTTATCTATGAGTTTTTTCACTACAGAATGTGCTATACGTACAGACTCTTTCATAACATCACCAAGACTACCTGTAAGCTGTAGCGTACCCTTACCTTTAATTTTAATAGCTTCTATAGTTAAAACATCACCACCCACAGCTGTCCATGCAAGTCCATTGACAACACCCATTTGGGGTTTCGTATGTACGGTAGAGATTTCAAATACTTTTTTATCTGTAAATTTTTCTAAGTTTTTCTTTGTAATACGAATGCCATCTTTTGTTTTATCTTCTAAAAGTTTTCTCGCACTTTTTCGCATAAGACCAGCAATTCTACGTCTAAGATTTCTCACACCTGCTTCTCTAGTATATTCATCTATTAAAAGCTTTAATGCCTTATCTGAAATAGCAAATTCTCTACGTTTTAGCGCATGTTTTTTTAACTCTTGTGGTATTAAATAACGTTTGGCTATTTCAAACTTTTCTTTAGGTGTATAAGAGTTCAATCCTATAAACTCCATCCTGTCACGTAAAGGTGCAGGTATACGCCCTACATCATTGGCTGTAGCGATAAAAATAGTTTTACTAAGGTCTATATTAAAATTCAAATAATAGTCTCTATATTTACTATTTTGCTCGGGATCGAGGATTTCAAGTAGTGCTGCTGTGGGGTCACCTCTCATACTTCGCCCTACTTTATCTATCTCATCCAACACAATCACAGGATCCATACTTTTTGCTTCTATGAGTCCCTGGACTAAACGTCCAGGCATAGCACCGACATAAGTACGTCTGTGTCCTCTAAGCTCATTGACATCTTCTAGTCCACCTAATGCTATGCGAACCAGTGGTCGTCCCAATGCTGCCGCTATAGAGTTTGCGAGGGATGTTTTACCCACACCTGGAGGACCAGCAAAACAAAGTATTGCTCCAGAGGTCTCTTTTTGTTTAATGCCTCTAAGTTCTGCTAACTCACGTACCGAGAAAAATTCTACTATACGCTCCTTAGGCTTTTCTAGTGAATAGTGGTCTTTATCTAGCTCATCTGAAACTTTTTTTACACTCAAGTTTTGCTTAGTCAATTTTCCAAAAGGTAGTTCTAGTACCCATTCCAAATAGCTCTGGAGTACATTCGCATCTGCACTCTCAGGATGCATACGTGCAAAACGATCTAGCTGCTTAGATATTTCTTTAAAAGCATCTTCTTGCATATGTGCTTTTAGTGCAGCGATTTTTTCTCTAAAATTCGCTATTTCTTCTTCGCGTTGTGTGTCCATTCCAAGTTCTTGTTGTATCTCTTTTAGCTGTTCTTTTAAAAAATACTCTTTATTGGTCTGTTCTATTTTGGTATGTACCTTGGTGCGTATTTCACGCTGTACTTTAGCTGACTCTATCTCAGAGCTTACCACATCCACCAGTGCAAGCAGCCTTTTCTCAATGTTAGGCTCAATATAGAGTGCATATGCCACATCTTTATCGAGTTTTAACATAGAAGAGACAAGATCTGCAATACGGTGAGGTTCATCATTCTCTTCTATGGTACGTACTAAATCTGCGGGGAAGGAACTATTGAGTGCTGACAGACTTTTTATTTTATCGCGTAAAATGCCCATCAAAGCATCTGCTTTGAGTTTGTTATACTTTTCCAAGGATACTATGTCGATAAGTGCTCGGTTAAATGTACCTTCTTCTTTTTTTATAATTTTTGCACGTGCATGTCCCTGAAAAAGGATTTTCACCCTACCATCAGGTATCTGCACCTTACGCATAATAGACCCAACCACACCTACTTTATACATGGCATCAAAATCTCTATTGCCTTCTTTCCCTTCAATGGAAGAGGTAACAAAAAGCAAAGAGTTATTTTCCATCGCATCGGTTGCGGCGTCTATATCTTTTTGATGGGTGAGAAAAATAGGACTTATCATAAAAGGATAGAGAAAAAGCTCATCTTCTACCACTATAGGTAACGTTGTTGGAAATGCATCATAATCACTGAGTTGCATTGTTGTATTCCTTTAAATTTAATATATTTGTGGTGACATAGGTGTAAAAAGCAGGCAAAGTGCTTGCTTATATGTATAGATACTATTTTAGCAGGTAAAGATTAATCAAATATTTTACCAATAATACCTTTTTTAGGGGCTGTTATATCCGTCATTTCGACCAATGAACCAGCATTCTTTTCTCTATATATTTTTGCAGCCTCAGGTTTACTTGTGCGGTCATACAGTGCAGCAATGTTTTCATTGAGTAAATATTGACTCATATGTAACCTAATGAGTATCGTATTGACTAGTGGTGCATATTCTGAACCAGGGTATCTATAAATATAAGTCTTCGCTTTCGTGATACTGTCCATAATCAGTTTTTGGTCTTTATAGACATCTTTGATGCCTAAAAACGATGCTTTTAACTTCATGAACTCTATATATTCACGGTTATCACTTTCACCATAACGCTTATTATACTCATCCAAATAATAATTTGATAAAAGGTATTTTTCATTATTCATGTGTGCATGTGCTAGCATCATGATAGCTGTAGGCATGAGTGGTGAACGCATATGTTCACTTTTAAGTGAGATGTAAAAAGCATCTGCTTTGTCCATGTTATTTGCACTAATACTGTTGGCAATCTTTTTATACCAATGGAGTGCTGGTTTATTGAACTCTTCAATATCTTCTGTACTTTTCGCGCACCCTACAAAAATAAAAGCTAACGTAAACCCCAATAAAATATGTTTCTTAAAATGCATTTGCAACCCTATGTTCTAAAATAATAACTTTATCATAGCTCAATCTATGTAAAAAGTGTATTAGCTTATCTGTTTATTTTCTAGAATATTGTTTTAAGAGTTATTTTGAGCTCTTATTTGAGCATACCCTGTTTCTCTACTGATATCTATAACTAAAGTCATGTTATCACCTTCAAAGCCAAAAGTAATGCTGCAATCTGGATTCATGTAACTATCAAAGGTATTGGTAGAATCATATATTCCTACATGCGGTCGACCCATATGATCAAAGGCTATATGTTGTATACCTACACATCCACCTGCAAAATCTATAGCATCAACACCATAGTTTTTGCCTATAAATATATTTGAACTTTCATCTGCTCTAGTTTCAACAGCGTCTCCTGCTCTATGATACATATACTTTCCATTAGCAGGGTCAATCGTTGTTTCATTTTTATCCACATTGGTATTAGTATTTGCTCCAGCATCATTATTCTGATTTAAATTCGTTGAGATCGTATAAAAAAATCTTGTTCTACCATCCTTCCTATATTGTGCAAAACGTATTTGCCAATATTCTCTTTGCCAATTTGGATCAGTGGGATCCGTTTTATTATCCATTAGTGCAAGATGTTGTGTGTATCGTATGGCAGAAAGGATGTCGTCTCCCGCTTCTTGACGTAAGTCACGTTCCATTCTTGGCATTGCCAATGCTGCCAAAATACCAAGTACCACTATAACCATCACCAATTCAATCATTGTAAATGCAGACTTTTTCATACCAAATACCTTGTTTAATTATATAATATATTTCTAGTATACTCTACTTTTAATTAAGCAAAACCCTATCAAGAAAGATATATTAACTATTATTTACCTATAATCATAGCATAAAAAGTTTTGACATTTTTTGACATTTTTATACTATAATATAAAAATGCCATTTTATATGTTATGCATCACTTGACATGATGTTTCAAACATTTTAAGACTTATTACAAAGGGTTGTACCATGAAAAACTTCTTATCTATAATATTTTTAACTGTAGCTATATTATTTACACCAACATATCTATCCGCAGCAGTAGGTGATGCATGTAATACCGCCCAAAACATTAACGTCAATACAAACATCAATGCTACTGTTAACTATGCAGGTACATGGCACGGCACCTCTTTGGTCTATCGTTACTATACTTTCACTGCACCAAGTGATGGTACAATAACCATACAAACCAGTAATGCTTCATCAGATAATTATATTGAACTTGGAAATAATAACTGTAGAATGATAGATGATGGCTGGGGAAACCCTGTTAATATAGGACCACGCAATGTAAGAGCAGGAAGACGTTACAAAATATATATCGATGCTGATGGTACTTCTTCTCAAAATTTTAACCTTCGTATTAATTTTAGTCCAAGCTCATCTTCTACTTTATGGGTACCAAATAACACTTCTACCTCTGCAACCCTAGAACCAAGCCCTTATCTAAATAATTCTGATGACAGTGAAGTCTTAACCATCCCAGGTGCCACACGACTGCAAGTTACTATTCGTGGTCAGATTGAATATGCTAATGGTTGTGTTTATGATTATGTCACTATTGCTTCTAATTCAGGTACAAGAAAGTTTTGTGGTAATATCAATAGAACATACACAATAAATGGGAATTCTGTAACCCTTAATTTCCATTCTGATAGTTCTGTCATTAAATCTGGTGTGACTGTCACTATAAGCTCCCTAGATTCTATCCCACCTATTGCTGATGCTGGACCAAATCAAACGGTCACATTTGGATCTCCATTAACTTTAGATGGTTCAGGAAGCAATGATCCAGACGGCAATATAGTTAGCTATATTTGGCAAGAAAGTGGTAGTCAAATAGCTGCAGGGGTCAACCCCACTGTGGATCTTCCTCTTGGCACACATACCATCACCCTTACTGTCACTGACAATCAAGGAAAAAGTGCAACAGATACCGTAATAATTACCATTGATGCACCTCCCGTTAGTGCTATAGATGATAACTATTCAACCAATAGGAACATCCCTCTATCTAGTAACCTTTTAACCAATGATCTAGGTATAGGATTACGTGTTATATCCAATACAAACCCCTCAAATGGTAGTGTTTCTATTGTGAATAATGGTGGTTTTACCTATACTCCAAATCTAGGGTATACTGGTAATGACAGCTTTACATATACAATTTCTGGACTAGGGGGTGCAGATACAGCAACGGTTAACATCAATATCACCAATACTATTGACGTGCAAATAGGGGCTCAGCCTTTTACACTTATCAACCCTCTTAATACACGTAATATCTTAGGTAACTATGCTATCTTAGGAAATACGCTTGAATGTATTACTAACAATAGAGGTACTGAAGCCCGACCTTTTAATGGTACTTGTCAAACAGGAACTGGGTTTAATAACAATAACTATATGACAAAATATATTGATATCGATAACAATACAAGCACATGGAACTCATCATCTTCAAACTTTACGCTTCCTGATACTTATGAAAATAGACAAAATGGACAAGGTATTGCATGGGCAGGACTCTTTTGGCAAGGAAATATCAATAATTATCAAGGACGTTCAAATAATAGACAAAGACGTCCTTCGTTAGATGCAAATGGCAATATTGTATTCACCAATATTTCACAAACTAGCCCTATTGCATTAAACCAAACCAATGGAAGTAGCATACTTATGAAAGTCAATGATACCAACTATATTCCAGTACAAGCAAATACTTTTTTTATAAACAATATATACAATACAAGTGGAGGAACGTATGCAGCATATACTGACATTACATTATTGTTACAAAATCAAAACCTTGCAAAAGG
>Ga0256844_10000459_pt1 | contig 15707 bp, 44 predicted proteins | sample MusselsmetaG_FD_189100 | JGI IMG/M metagenome (GOLD analysis project Ga0256844, IMG submission 189100) | Mussel associated microbial communities from hydrothermal vent at the East Pacific Rise, Pacific Ocean - Mussels | ecosystem: Host-associated > Mollusca > Shell > Unclassified ... | reverse complement strand
AAACATCATCATTGATATTTTTATATCTTCTGTATATTCATCACGTTCAATGATTTGTTGGAACGCTCGTATTGATGTAACGTGAGGAATTGGGTTTCCTGTACTTGGACTTATAACCGATGTATCCACATAGTTCTCAATATCTTGACCGATACATTCAAGTATGTCCTCTATAACTTGTAAAGTTACTGGTGTTAATTTTATTTTTACTGTTTTACTCATTTCTTTTTCTTTTTTGTAGGGAATGATATAGGAAATTGTTTAAGTTTCCACTTTCCAGATGACATATATGATATCACATCTGATAGGAAATAAACAGATTTTCCAGTTGGATGTAATATCTCAATCATCGGTCGTAACCCTGAAAACCATACATTACCGAAACGTGTATCTGGATTATTTAATCCATTTATAAATTCATTACCCTCATAATGGTTCTTATAATATACTCTCATTTTAATTGAGTGATATAATTCAGATACTTCGGTTGTTAAAAGTTTCTGACCAATATGTGTATAGGTTGTCCGTTTTAAAATATTTTTGATGAACTCCATTATATCTTTTAATTCCGAATTTTCGGGATGATACAACTCACTAATTTCAATAACAGATAATATATCTTCTAAGAACTTAGTTTGAGAAACATCTAATTTTCTCATTTGGTCAATACGGAGTCTTGGAATCTCTTTCATCATTAGTCCATTCTACCATATTGAATTGTGATATCGGATTCATCGTAACCAGAACCGATAAGGAATTCTTTTACATCTTTGTAAACGTTATAACATCCACTTGAACCTTGAAATGGTTGTGGAACGATTTGTTCTCCAAATAGTAAAAGATTATATCCAATTACTGAACTTCCTAAGTCGGAATGTCTTGCAACTGACTCTTCATAAATTAATTCTAATTCTTCTCTGATAATGTAGTTCATAACTTCTCTTTTTTATTACATAGTAAATATACAACGGATTGTTGGGTTTACCAAGTATCAAATGTTAAAGTTTTGTTAAATTTAATAAAACTCATTTGAATCTGCCTTTGGTCTTTCTTGTTTCCATCTCTTTAATAATCTATTCAGATATAATTTTTGTGATTGGAAATATCTATTTTTTTTAAGTACGGTCTGAATAAGTTGAAAATCATCCGTTGTTAATTTAAGAACAGATAATTCGTTCATTGAGATTAACAGTTGTAAGAATTCTCGTTGTTCTGTTTTAAGTCCTATTGTCATTATATACCTCTATAAATTTTGTTATACCTCGTGTTCTCGCTTGACCCATTGTTTTGGATTTATCATTGTTCCAAATCATTTTATCGAATAACCCTTTATAGTTATTCTCATAAATTGAAGCTGAGTATTTATTTTGCCATCTGAATGAAACTAAATCCATATCGTGTTCATCAGCAAATCCAGTTAGATTTCCCCAAAGAGTATCCAAGTTCCATTCTGATATTGTGGAATCTTGTGATTCTAATTTATACGTTCTTTCGTACCAATCCGTAAAATCTTGTTTTAGTTTTCCTTGTAGTATCATCTTATATTTTTTAGGTAATAATTTTTTAGGTCAATGTTAACCCAATCTGCGGTTTTCGTACCGTATTTTCCAACCTGTATCAAATCATCCAAACGTTTGTATATTGACATTCCCGTGTGTCGTTTAAATTTCATTAACATACGTACTCGTAATAAATAATTATGTTGGTCTAATGATGTGGTTTTTCTAAATTTACTCATTTTAATGTGTCAATATAAGTTCTCCTTTTTGGAATGCGTTCAATATTTGATTTAATAAAAGTTTTTCATTATCAAGATATCCATTTTGGTGAACAACTTTTTCTACAAGGTGTTTACATGAAGAATCGAAACGTAAGTTGCTCACCTCAACCACAGTTTTCCTGGTGATATCATTTAGGAAATTCCTCTGACTATCTAACAACCCATTGTACAAAAATTTCATTGTACCATTGGAAAAGTACCGTTCTATATCTGATAATTGTATCTTTAACATAGTACTACTTTGAGATGCGTAAACACGAACAACTGCCGTACTTTTTATAATCTCCAATCCACCGAGTAACATTATCTCACCTTTATAGTGGATTCGTTCATCGTGATATCTTCGTTTATAAGTGTTTACTGTCATAATTAGTAATTCATTAGTTCACCCATTTGGATGGATTGTAATTGTTTTTGTACTGAACTTGAACCAGTCTTGATTAGAGATTCTGCCTGAGCCAATTCAATAGCGATTTTAGTTTTATTCAAGTCAATGAATTTTTTGTTTCTGATAGATTTCAATCTTGCTGGCGATTTGATAATAGTTACCATCTCAGGATATTTTCCAAGTGGGGTACTTTGAATTGTACAATTTCTATATTTCCAGTTTCCGTTTTTTAGTAATTTCATAATTTAGTTTTTTAGTATTTTAGTAATTTCATCTTCTGCCATCCATTTGGTTTTAAGTTGTGTTGTTGTACGGATGGTATTTTTAAGAACTTCTATTCTTCCAATTTGGTATTTCGTTAAATGTGTCATATCTTATTTATTTAGTAATCTTTTAATCGCTACACTTTGTCGATGTAACTTATAAATGGTATCATCAACTTTAAGAATTTTAGATTTCAATTCTTTTTTCTTGGATTCTAATTCCAAGATTTCGATTCTGAGTTTTTTTAGTTGGTTCATATCTTATTTTTTATTACATAGTAAATATACAAAAAATATTTGAGACTACCTAATTTTCTTCTGTATATTATTGATTTTATAGTAACTTAATATGTTGTTTAAAAATAACTTGTAATCAGGTGGATACCAATCTCGTATTATCGTTTGTATTAGTTTTCCCAATCCCGATGGATTGATGAATAATGATTTATGTCTACCGTACTCCAATATATTGAATATCATTTTCCTTTGGGATTTGAGTAGAAATTGATTCTCACCGTTTAAATAAAAATCGTGGAGGTGACCTTCTTTTGATTTTGAATACATAATACCTCTATCCTTTAGAACCATTATAGTATCACCATCAATAAACACCACAAGACCAGCTTTTTTAAATTCATCAGTCGTTAAACTCATATTTCTAAAGTCAGTCCAAGTTACTGGATTTGGTGTAACGTATTTGTTACGTACACTAAACTTTAAATCCGATTCTAAGAGTATGATTGGTTTACTGTTCATTATCCGAATTTATAAATTCTAAAATTGCATTTAACATTTTCCGTTCGTTATTATAGTATCCGTTTCTGATTACAATTTCTTTTATCATTCGTACCAATGATTTATTTGTATATTCACTCCAATGGACTCGGATTTCACCACGAACTATTCTGTTTAATAATTTTCTTTGAGAATCCTTTAAATCATTAGTATCAACTACCCACGTTCCATTTGATAGGTTTTCTTCAATTTGATCCAATTTATATAATGTGGTTTGTCGTTGATACCAATTTACAATTACAGTAATACCAACGGAACTGAATTTCATTTTCCCGAAACGGTAATGAATATCATTGTTTAAATCAGGAACCTGGAATGTTTCACCTAAGTAATTCTGTTTATATGTTTTTTCTGTTAGGTACATATCTTATTTTTTCTCAATCTATTTAATTCCATTGATTCTGTAACTGGATAGAATCCTTGTTTCATGAATCGTTGGATTTTTCGTATGGAAAACCCAAAAGTACCAGATTTTATAGTTTTTAAAAAATCTATTTGGGATTCTTTTAAGAAACGGACTTCAAGACGTGCATCTTTATCAAACCCACTTTTATTAACTCCATATGTTAAATATTTTGAAGTTCCATCATTACCGAAATACAAAAAAGGTTTTTCAGTATATTGTACAAGTTTGGAATTATGAAAAAAGTAACCTTGTTCCGCAAGTACCATTTGTATAATACGTGAATGGATTCTATCATCTATTCTGATTCGGTATCCCATAATTTTGTTTTTTTAAACGTTGGATAATTCTTCACTACCCAATAGTGATTTCATTTTCTTTAGTGCCGATGAATTGATTTGTCTTACTCGTTCTCTCGTTAAATCGATTTCCTCACCGATTTCTTGTAGAGTTAATTTAACGGTATCAAATAATCCGTAATACTTAACAACAACCTCACTTTCTCTCGGTGATAATAATTTCATCAATTCTTTTAAGAAGATTACGTCATCAAATGGATCCGTAGTCATTTCATATCCAACTTGATTATCCACCTCAGATAAAGGAACTATCTCATAATTTAGATCCAAACCAATACATTGATATTTCATCTCTTCATACCAATCTCGTGTTTTAGGAACTTCAATCAAATTCTTGATTTGTAACTCGTCCTGTTCTTTCATTTTTTTATATCCTACCATAATTTAAAGTTTAATTGGTGAGGTTAAATCCCCAACCATCGATATTCAAATATACAAAATATAATCGAGACTACCAAATAATTCAGTGTCGTTTCTCAAAAATTTTATTTGAGAATATATTTATTTTTCTTTCCCTCGCTCGAACTGACGTTCTCGTTACCCTGACAGTGGGATATAATTCCGTAAATCTTTTTTCAATCTATCCATATAGTACCACCTCATTAAGTTCAATCTTCGTTTCTTTGATACAAGGGTACGAGTATCCTCACCATCTTGGATTTCTTTGAACCATTTTATTGTGTACCGAAGATTTACCGATTCTGTTCCTATTTGTGTACTCTGTTTCATAGGAGAATCCTCCATATACCGAATCATAAGGTCAATAACCTTACCTTGTGAGTAAGAGAGTTCCATTGGAATAATGGGTTTTCTTACTTGACTAAACATTGACATTAACAGTATCTTTTATAATAACGGTATTGTAGTACGCTCCAAAGATTGTACGGATTGTTATCTTCTTATGTAACTTGGTAGTGTAACCTGCGAAATATTCATAAATATCTTCTAACTTGTAACTACTACTATTATCAATCATTGTTTTCATAACTTCTCTTTTTTTGTTATACTCAAATATACAAAGAACATCTGAAATAACCAAATCTCAAATGTTAAAGTTTTGTTAAAGAAATTTCCATGTTTCGGGTTGTTCGAATTTAGGAAAGATATCATCTACTAACATTGAATGTCGAGTAAGTCGAGAATGTTCATATTCTATAATCTCGATATCTCCGGTTTTTGGATTAAGAACTTTTCCGAATCGGTATCTATTAGAACGGTTAAGTATCAATGATGTAAATTCCCTCGTATGGAAATTCTTTAAATAATGAATTAGTTTATCGGTGTGTTTATTGACTCTCTTATTATAATACGTCAACAACTCACCACGAATGAATCTTTGACCGTGAAGATCATATTGATTGTAATACAATATTTGAGATACGGTTTTATAGACGTGAGATTTTTGTTTCGTTTGGTGAACGTTCATCATATCAAGACATCGTTGTAGAAACTCAATTTGAGTTTGACTCATATTATGATATTCACCTTTATGTAACGTTTTCATTTAATTTTAATTCTTGGTTGGTAGAATTCCCCATTGTTTTTAATTAGTTTGTCCCGTAAGTAATTTAAGTAAATCACATCACCATCAAGTAACTTATCATTGTGTACATTCTCATTGTCATCGTATTCCCCCTTATCAAGAATGTTTTGTAATCGTTCAAGGTTCGCACGTATGAAAACATAAAGAGGTGAGAGTGAAACACTCTTTTTTTGTATATTTGATTTGAGGTATTCCTCAATCATATATCGTTGTTCGGATTGTAATTTTTTTTTCATAAGAATATTATACTTCCTTTGTTATAATCTTTCAGTAGAGAATTTAAGAGAATCTTATCTCGGTCATTGTAGGATTTCTCCTGGACAATGGATGAAACTCGATTTTGAGCTGGACCGTCTAACCAAGTTTTAGCTCCCATCTCAAAGGAAAAATTCTTACTCTTTATTTTTTTGAGAAATTCCCATTGAACTAAACTAACTCTATGTTCACATTGTAACAACCATTCACCAGTTTCAAATTTCTCGTGTATCTCTGTTATGGGCAATGTTAAACCACCACCTTTACCAGTTGCTTTCCAAGTGATTGGGGCGTTTCCATCGTATGTTGTCGGACCGAGTGTATATATTGTGGAGTTAATAATACGACCAGAATTTGTTACGTGTCTGAAAGTCTTACCATCATATGTTTGATTAAATTCTATACTTGTCATTTTCTTTTAATTTTAGCGGTTTTCAAAATATCGTTTAAATCTTCAATCTGAGAAACTTTATATACACCCTCTGATAAAATATTCATAACCCATATATGTTCGGGGTAATTCAATAGAAATTTTCTTTGTTCGGGGTGTAACAACTTACACTCAGGAAGTTCGGTACTCGTAAAATCCGACTCTTTAAGAAGTATCCAAATCCTCTTATCAGAAAATTGATATCCGAACTTATCGATTCCAAGAATACTCGTATCATCATGTAGGAATTTAATTCCATCGGAAAACAATTTCTTTAGAATCGCCCTTCCGTGTGACATATTCTCTATTTTGATTTTATAATTCATTCGATTTTCGTTCTAAAATTTTTTCCTCAATATACAACCCTCTTAGGTCGTTTAAAGTTTTTATTTCCTTATGTATATAGAAACCCCGATTCAACACTTTACGAACAACTCGTTCTTGTGATGGACTATCCGGAACAATATCCGATAACATTCTACTATGTTTAACAGTCAATATCCTACAAGGTAAATAATCCGATTTAATATACGAATCATAATCCTCTAAAAAGAATACCCTTAAATCGTCAAATCGGAATCCGTGTTTATCCAAGTATTTTATTTCTTGGTCACCAGAGGGCCATTTATAACCCCTACGGAACAATGCGTTTAGAATTGATTTTCCGTGTTTCTCGTTCTTTATTCGTATCTTATATTCCATATTCCAAATATACAAAAATTATTTCATTCTACCAAACTTTTCCGAATATAATTCATAAACATTTTTTACCGTGTGGTTCATTATACTCGCTTCATCTTTATCATATGAACTTCGTTTCAATATCTTACATATCGTTATATACGTAAGTGTATTCGTATAATCCAAATCCGTATATATCTTTTTACACTTTTCCAGATACACACGTTGTTTTTCACTCAGTATCATAATCTTTCATATCTCTTTTTAATCTGTCCATATAATGAACCCTCATTGAATTTAATCTTAACTTAATAATCCTATCGTTGGAACGTCTAACCTCACCAAATAATTCAATATGGAACATTTCTATTGTGAATGGTAAATTGATTGTTTCTTTATTCGGATGTGCAGTCAGAATGGTCAGGTTGGATTTTTCCATATATCCAATCATCAAACGAATCATCTCTCTTTGTCTTTCACTAAACACCATTACAATTTATCTTTATATACAGTTATCAACCAATTCAACGCCGTACTATCATTACGGTAATACAACCCATGTTCCAATACGGATTTTATCAAGTCCAAACTTTCCTCAGAACCATATGTTTTATCGGATGGTTTGTTTATCAATTCCTTTAACTTAAACAAGAATATCCTTTGTTCGGGTTCTATCAACTCGACTTCATCGTGGGTGGAATTTATGTATGTTTCTTTTTGTTGTGATGACGTTATATATCCACTTTCACTTATAAATAAATACGGTTCATCCAATCTCATTGGAGTTGGGAATCTATCAAACTTTTTCGTGGAGTTCCATTTTATCCCAATATCAAATAAGATGTGTTGAATTATCTTTGAGTGTTCTTTATTTTTGATTTTAAATTTTATCTTTCTCATTTGTTCAATTCCTTTTCTTTTTTAATCAACCCGTTCAATAACCCTTGATTTGTTACACGATACAGACTATGTTCTAATATCGAATCTAACATTTTAGTGTATCCCTCAAACCCATCCAAATGAATAACTCTAAACAAAAATTCTATTTGTTTTGATTGTAACGGTTTCATTTCTTCATAATACGATTTATCAAATACAGGCTTCCTTGATGATGACGTGATATACCCATCACCATTAACGAACAAATACGGATGTTTTGTTTTTTTAACTGTCGAACGTGTTTCCGATGACATATCAGATTTCCACTTACATCCACTATCAAACAATTTGTTTTGAATGAATGTTGATTGGACCATATTCTCTACTTGTATTTTTATCTTTCTCATTTGTTCAATACGTTGTTTAGAAAATTTCGATTCTCTTTATAGTAGAATCCGGTTTCTATGATTTTTTTCATCACCGTTTTGGCTGATTTGTGAATATTATCGAATACCCTTAATCTGAGAAAATCAATTTGTTTTGGGTGAGCCACGAATACCTCTTTTAAATCACTATTATCAAATATAGAGTGAAATGAAGTTTGTTGTATATTCCCATTTAAAGGAATCATCAAGAATGGTGCACCAACGTGTCGATACATACCGTGTTTTTCCATTCTCCATTCAAATCCCATTTCAAATAACAGGTCCTGAACTTGTTTGGAATGTACTTCATTCTTTATCCGTATCTTTATATTTGCAGTGTGAGCCATTATCTCTCTCTATTTCTTTCTAACTTTTCATTAAACCTTCTCCAACCGAGATTGGACCAATACTCATATAAATCTACAAAGCCATCTTTACCTTCATCTCTATATGTAGCCGGATCAATTCGTTTAAGTTCAACTAAGAATTCATCAAATTCTCTTTTCGTTATTCTTTCATTGTACTGTATCATAATATTATCGTTTTTTATTACATTGTAAATATACAAAATTAAACTGAGACTACCAAATATTTGTTTTGTTATTTTTTGATATTCGTGATTTTGAGAAAAAAAGTGTATAGCCTGTTCCCTCTCGCAAAAAAAGTGTATAGCAGTGAAAAAGCAACACCCACATGAAAACGGCTACTACGCCCTCCCACCGAAAAAAAGTTTTCTTAGTTACAAGAAACCCTATCGGTTACACCCGTCTCGCAACCCCACTGGATTCACTGACTGCGGAGTACCACCCAAAAGTTACAAGTAATCTTTCAATGGTATTTTGGTTTTCCATTTCCAGCCCTCGTTGTCTTTATAGAATTTGGTGAGGTATTTTAAATCGTGTCTGTCTGACTGTGTGTATGATTTCTGAAAATAGAATCTTCTTACTTTTATTCGCCAGTTGTCTGCTAGTGTAGGATATACTTTTCTTAACCATTCTTTTTGTTCTTTGGTAAAGGTGTAAGTCTTTTCATTTGTGTTCATACTGAGTTTTATTTTTTTAGTCTATACTTACAATATTCGGAATCTTTGAATATATTACTTACGTGTTTTCTTAGGGTACTCAGACTTTGTTCTGCTCGATCTTTTCTTTTGAACTTTTTATAGTCCTTCCATTCATCGTGGGGATTTACCCTGATTTGTATTACGTGTTTTTTCATACTATGATTTTTTACTACCCATATAATGTTTTCCCATCCAATGTCCGTCTTTCCAGATATTGGTTAATTCTACTGTTTCAATTTCTTCTGTCTTACATCGGGTGGTTAGGTATAAGTCAACCATCATAGGAGATGTGAAAACTCTATCCGATTTTGATCCGTGACCATCACTTTCTTTAATCGTTCTCCACCAGGGGAATACGATACCTAAGAAATATGGTTGGTACTTTACTGTGTAACATACGTCTCCTTTGTACGTGTGTTTAAATATTTGATACTTCATAACTTACTGATTTTTAATGTGTTGTGTTCTTATTTTATTTAACCAATCTTTATCATTCACTCGGTAATATCCCTTTAGTAACATATCCCCTATGAAATACTTATTGAGGTTTTGGACACTTTTTAGGAACTCAATTTGTGGTTCTCTTAATAATTTGATTTCATACTCTTCATCATTATCATCTCCCCTATGAAATAAGTCTGTATTCTCACCGTATGTTATATCCTTATCTTCTGTGTTGAAATATAGATACTTAGAGAATAAGTTTTGTACTCGGTTTCCGTTTTGACCATGCCACTCGAATCCTTGTTTCAAAAAGAAACTTTGTATGAGTGATGATTCACTGGTGTTTCTCGGTTCTATTTTATATAACATAACTTACTGATTTTTAATGTGTTGTGTCCTTACCATATTTAACCAAATGTGATCCCGGACCTCATAATATCCTGCTAATAGAATTTCCCCTACCTTGTATTTATTTGGACCGGTGTATTTCTGTAATATCTCTTTGTGACCATCCATTAGTATCTTGATTTCAAAATCTGTATAGGTGTCACTCATATCTTCAAAAAAGGATTCTGATTCACCATATGTAATATCGTTATCTCCCTCTATGAAATACAAGAATGGTTTATCTAAGTATTGTGGTACTTGTGGAACTGATTCTCCAGACCATTGATATCCATCACTTATGAATTCTTGTTGTATGAACTCAGACTCTTTTGTATTACGTACTCGGATTTTGTATAACTTTGGTTTTTCCATTTTCTCTATTTCCTATACCCAAATATACAACTTATTGTTGGTTCTACCAAACTCCATATGTTAAAATTTTGTTAAGGAAACGTTAAAATTCTCTTATCAATATATCAACTGAGGGTACTTGATAGAGTAATTCTATGGAGTGGAACACCACGACTGGCCTCTGGTTCTTTGATTTGGTCACAGTTCAACTCGGAAATATCTGGTACTTAGGGAGTTAACTACTGTATAGACAAAATCTATGGTGGGTTTGTACTATAATATACATTATGTTAAATAGGATCGACAGACATAGATTCTGTCTATTCTTGTTAATGAACTGGTTGTGAGATGGTTATCGTGTATTACCTAAAGAATGTGTTCAGGTGAGGTGAGTTAGTGTCCAGAGGTGACACAGTGTCAGACAAGTTACGTGTGGTAGGAAAATTGAGATGAAATGAAATAAAAAGATGTACACGCGACGGGAAAAATATTGGTGAATGTACAAACCCACACTAAGTCCGTTACACCTGTTGTAGTCTACTTAGATACTAAAGTAGTATGGATGTGATATCATTTTAATATCATTTCAATATTATGATATCATCTCTATAATTTACCATTTTCTCTATACTCATTCATCTTGTACTCAAAACTATTATTGTAACGTATTGTTTAACAGTTATTTACTTACGTATGGTTAAGACATAAAAAAACCACGATAGATTGTACTCTATTGTGGTTAAGTTGTGTTATACGTAAGATATTTACTATGTCATTATAATTAAATGAGGTAATCTATACGAGATGTGTCCAATTGGTTACTACTCCTTGTGATTGTCCTAATTGAATATTTGGTTTATACTGTATAGAATGTGCTGATGTACCGTACTTATTCTTTTGAACATATATTTTCTTTTGATTGGATGATAATGTTTTATGTACTGTGTACCGATGATAAGATTCCGCACTATCTCTATCCTTTATAAGTTGTTCCCATATCTGATGGAAATACTTTTTTCTTAATTCATTCAATACTTGTTTTTGGGAATCTGAATAAGTATTCTGTTTTAGTACTTCTTCTATACCTATGTGAATAAAGTTCTTCTTTTGGAATGTTATTTTATTCTTATTGTTGTTTAGTATTATGTTATGTATTATACTTAGTATTTTCTTTTGTCTTATTGTCAGGGTGTGGATGTTTTGCTTTCTCTTCATGTGTACAAAGGTTTAGTTTGGATTTTTAGAAATCAATTTTTGGGAATATACTTTCTTCCAAATATTCTAATAAATCCAATTCGGATTCGATAACCTCTTGTTGGGATCCTGACATTCTTTCGTGATTTTCCATCAAAGTTATTAAGGTTCTTGATTTACTATCTCTTAGAGATTTTCTTACGATGTTGTATTCGTATTCTGTTAATTTGATTGTAACGTCTTTTGCCATCTTTTTATTTCTTTTTTAATTGGTTTTTCAAAATATGATATATAATCATTTAATTCTATTTGTTGATTTACCGTGTACCATCCATATCTTAAAATCTCTTTGAGTTCGGTATGTACATCCTCATAAACATAAAATTTGTTCGGGTATTTATTTGATGAAAAGAATTCTGATAATTCATTTCGTCTGGCGATTATGTTAATCATTGATACCAACACAAGTTCGTTGTCTTTTGTTACTTTATATTCTGTCAATGTATATACTGATTTTTGAGTTCTTATATACTTCTTGTATGTCTGAATACATTTGTTTTCTTATTTCTACAAGGGTTTCTCTTTCTACATCATTGTATGTACCGTGATTCAAAATATCTTCTATTCCTTTTTTGATACGTTCAAATGTTAGAGTATCATCACCAATTTTGAATATTGTTGTTGGGTAATATTTCGTATCAATTATAAACAGAATTACTTTCATCAAATTCTTTTGACTTAGTGATATTGTGTATCGTTGTGGATAAGTTTCTTTCATACTATATTTACTTGGTTTTCTGCGGTTGATATTCCCATACCGAATTCTATTGATAATCCCCAAACGAAGTGTTTACGTAATCTGTTGAATACGGGTTTTTCAATATCCGAATATTCCATTTTATCAATTGTCTTTTCAAGTAATACAATTAACCAATCTACATCATATGTATAACTTCCATTTTTGTGTTTTCCAACTACACGTGTCAGACCTCTACTATGTAATACTTTCAGTTCGTGAATGAATACATCAAGTACTCGGATTTGTTTGTTTCTTAGTGGATAAATCATTCTTTGGTAATATTTTAATTCCGTATTCTTCTGTTAATGGATATATGAAGTGAACTCTAAGTCGATTGAATAATTCTCTTTGGACTTCACCATATTTATTTTGTCTGATTGCATCTGATATGTGCATATTTACATAATCAAAATGGTATTTCTCCGTATGATTCTTATGTCGTATAGTCATATCATGAATGTTTTGTTTTCTGAGTTTTGTGATTTCTCTTAGGAATACATCAAGTACTCGGATTTGGTTATTTCTTAATGGATAAATCATCGTTCATTAGTCTATTTGTACTATTTAGTATTTCATCCATATTCTCTGGAGTTGAAAATTGTAACTCATTATAATATATTTTGATTTGATATAGGAAATGAGTTCTTAATCCTTTTAATAATTTCTTCTGTTCATCGTTGTACTCACCATTTTCTAATATTATTTCAAGTACTGCCTTTACGTATTCTACTGTATAAGAATTTATTCCAGTCCTAATGACCTTGTTATTCTTATTTTCATACTTTTGGTGTATCTGAAACAGAATTATTTTTATTACACGTACTTGGTTTTCGGTGAGTTTAATCATTTCTACTTTATTTTATATCGGATTTGAGTAGTGACACTACGTAAATAGTATTTAAAAATGTTTTACTCGTTTATCCGGTGTTTTCTTTATCACATTTTCAATCAGTTCTGTTGCCACCATTACCGAACGGTCAAGTGAAGTTTCTCTATCCCTACTGTTTAGTACATTTGCCACTATACGAAGTGCCTCTTTTATTGATTCTGCCTGAAATTTGTAAATCTTTAATTCTTCCATAATTACCAGTTGTGTGTTTTTCTTAATTCGTTTATTTTTATGTACCGTTCACCGATTTTGTTCAATAATATTTTATCAGTGCCGGTATATCGTTGGTCAAATAATATTCTATTTAGAATATCGATTTGGTCCTTTCTCAGATTGTACCGATATTGCCAAGTTTCGTTTTTGAAATCGTCAAGGACCTTTCTGATGAATTTCTCTTGGGTTTCTGATAACCCTATTTTTACTGAATATGATTCCATTTTATATTGTTTTTGTTGATACAAGATATCCGTAAATGAAGATTATTACAGGAAGTATAATTCCTGAGTATAGTGCCACCAAATCCCAGTCCACATCCTCACACCATTCTTTTTTCTTACTCATTATTTCTTAGTTCTATCATTCCACATTTCAATTATCTCTTTTTTATCATATAGTTCCCATTCGGCTCCTTCTGATAAATAACAATCATCATTTGTACAACCCACATCATAAACGGTGTGAATTTCTTTACAAGTTGGTGAATCCTCTCGTTCTATTAGTCTTGCCTTACTTCCACAAAACGGACAATCTTTTAAAATCTCAGTCTTTTCCATAATGGTTTCTCTTTTTGTTCATTATTATTTTTTGGTGTACGTGTTTTATGTTTCTTTTTGTGTTCTGTAACATCACCATCTGAATTTATTGTGTAATCTTTAGTCATCCATGATTTTATTCTATCAAATATATCACCAAGAAACGAAAAGCTCAGAACTTCTAACAGATCATCAAAGAATGATATTTCATCTCTTTCAACTTTTTTTCTGGAATGTACCGACCGTACCATATCTAATATTCTCTTATCGGTTATCTCATTTCCACTTGAATCGTAAATCTTTGGTCTATCCGATGGAGGTGTTGGTAATTTGTGTCTTGGTTTAGTGAATAGGAAATCTTCATCAATTGATGATGGGTTTATTGTGTTTTGACCAAATCCACGTCTTATTTTGTTGGATTCTACAAGTTCATCCGACATTCTTTTGATATTTTGTTTGTAAATCTTTCTGGAGTCCGTAAATTCATTATTGAAACTCCACTCCATCTCTTTGTCGTGTTCCCATTGATTGAATTCCTTTTCAAATATTTTGGTGAATCCCTTTAAGTTTTCTTCATCATCTTTTGTCAATTTCCGGTCTCTCATGATCTCTTCTAATCGAACTAAACCATTGGGTTTACATTCATTTCGTTTTTTATGTAAAATGAAATCAATAATTCGTTCCGATTTTCCAGATAATGGTTTGATATCATTTAGATATTCAAGTTGCGTGTGTGACATTGATCGTAAATTCATTAGATTTCTTAATTGTCTTGACATTTTGTTTTATATTGTTACTAAGGTTGGAGTGATTGGGGTAAACAGCTTTTTTGTATAAAATCTGTCCAACCTTAGTTATTTGTTAATTTTCCCAAGTTTCCTTTTCGTGTTTTACCATTGTCTGGATGTACATATTTCGATGTGTATCAAAACCGACACCACCTTGTAATGAATATCCTTGTTCTGATAGTGCCATTATTGAAGCCTTTAATACACCTTCACTATTTGCACGTACTATTTTATAATCACTTAATTTCATATCTCTTTGTAAATTATTATATATTCTTGTTTTACATAATCATGTGTCCAATTCGTGATATCTACGGTACGTTCCCAATCTCTGGTACGGTACTTTGAATCATTCCACTCGGATTCTTTTATGATAATTGTCTTTTTCAATGTATTCTACGTTTGGTTGCTGCAATCATTTGGTTCAACTTGAATTGATACTTTACAAAATAAAATCCCTCAACAAGTGATTTTTCTGTAAATTTTAGTTCAGAAATAGTTAGAGTATTTTTAATTCTCTCCAGAAATGTCCGTTGTTCTGGTAACAAATATTTAACTTCAAAAGAGGATTCTCGTTCTCCCCATAGAAAATCATCACTATATGATAATCGTCTTACAGTTTCGGTTGTATCGGTTTCACCAAATATCCATTCTGCCTGCGTTTGTTGAACTGTTCCTTTATCATCACCGTGCCACACAAATCCCTTTGAGAACAATTCCTTTTGAACCATTTTTGAATGAGATTTACTTGTAATTCGAATTTTCCATTGATTTATCATATCTATTTTTTTAATCTTACCCATTTATCTCCTGGTAATCTCGACATTGATGGAGTTTCA
>Ga0256844_10000458_pt1 | contig 15709 bp, 16 predicted proteins | sample MusselsmetaG_FD_189100 | JGI IMG/M metagenome (GOLD analysis project Ga0256844, IMG submission 189100) | Mussel associated microbial communities from hydrothermal vent at the East Pacific Rise, Pacific Ocean - Mussels | ecosystem: Host-associated > Mollusca > Shell > Unclassified ... | reverse complement strand
CAGGAGCAGAACACCCTGCTCCTATGCTAGAGACAAAATCACGTTCAAGTTTTGTACAGGTAAATGAAGCTTCATCATTTAAAGTCATCGCTATCTCACGTACTCTGTTATCTGAAGAAACTATTTCTATCCCTAATGCAGCTTGTCCCATAGGAGGGATAAAAAAGTCTAATTTTTCTACAAAAGGAATGTCTTTAAGTAAATCCAGTCTATACAGCCCAATATATGCAAGGATAATCGCATCATATTGCCCCTCTTTGAGCTTTCTTAGTCTTGTGTTGACATTGCCCCTAAGTTCTTTTACTTTGAGGTCAGGACGGCGTTCTAGTAGTTGCATACGGCGACGCAAGCTTGTGGTACCTACCGTTGCACCCTGAGGAAGTGCATCTAAGTTTTTATAGGTATGAGAAAGCAGTACATCACTCTGGTCTTGACGGGTAGTAATGGCACAAAGCTCTAAGCCATCGGGGATATACGTAGGAACATCCTTTAAAGAGTGCACAGCAAGATCTGCATTGCCTGCAAGCATCTCATCTTCAAGCTCTTTAGTAAAGTGACCTTTCCCACCGATGAGTGCTAAAGGTTTGTCAAGAATCTTGTCACCTTTAGACGTAATTTCATTAAGTTCAACTGTGATTTCAGGAAAACTTGTTTCAATTCTCTCTTTAATATGATATGCCTGCCATAAAGCTAGATTACTTGCTCGTGTTGCTATGATTAATTTTTTCAAATTTTACCTTTTTAGTTTAATTTTAGAGATCAAGCTATCTCCATTCCATTATCCATACTATTATCATATTGTGATAGATCCATGTTAGCTACGATTTCTTGGGATTTTTGAGTAGTATCCATGCGATTATCTTGTTCTTCTTGAGACTTTAATGATGCTATTTCATTGTGTGGTTTACTACTATTGTTTTCTAACGTAACACTCTGTGTACTAACATTGGCTTCTTTTGTATCATCTACAGTTTTTTCAGAGGATGCTTCTTTTGTTTGTTCATTTTCATACTCACGGTATACACCTTTGATATGACAGTCGCTTAGACTTTTACAATCATACTCTATTTTTAAATGCCCTCTATCTTTATCTCCTACCATATCATACACAAACTCTATACCATCCAATACACCCTCTTTGATACTTTTAGCAGGCATGCTGGGAATGACTTTTTCTATACTATCTACTGCTGTTTTTCCTGCTTGAGGGAGAGCGTAATCTTTGAAGAATTCATTTTTTAGATTACTCTTTGCAAGATTAATCATTGACTCTGTTCCTAAACTTTCTACATCATCTTTCAATCCCATAAAATCTAAAAATTCCTGACCTTTTAAATGAATTACTGTATTCAATTGAGATTGTAAATCATTCATCATTTCATTGCTAGAAATCTCTGTAGCTTTTATATACTCTCTAGGTTCCTCTACTTCAGTTTTAACTTTAGGCTGCTCTTTTTCTATCGTATCATAAAACATGACACTTTCTATGGTGGTGACACTCTCTACAGGATGTAGTTCTCTATCCATGCCTCTATCATAGTACTCAGTAAATTCTCCTAAGTTATGCACTTGTACAAACTGCGTATGCGGGTTTATCTCTGTGACTTCTTGTTTTAACTCTGTATTTAAAGAGATATAGTCTGTATCCATCACGGTTAGATATGTATCATCTCGATGCTCTTCTACAGCTTTTAACAATAAAGAGGAGTCAATAGCCCCTCCTTTCATCTGCGTATCCGCAGAAATAGAAGCAAACTCTCCATAAAAGAGTATATGCTCACCTTCATTTTGTGTAGGAGGGGTATTACTATTTTGCATTAGTTATTTCCTTTATCAAGTTTCCATGTTTTTTTACAGTAATTTAAAAGGTAGTTTAATTCAGTTTCATTGCTGCTTGTTAAATTTATTCTAGTTTTCAACCCAAATAATTTATAGTGTTCTGCATCATATATAGAGTCAATTTTACTCCATTTTATGATTCTAAAATCATCACGATAAAAGTCTGATTCTAAATGAATACTCTTGTTTTGCATTATAAAGTTTTTACTATTTTCATAGTCATCTTTCTTATTTATTAAGATATCAATACTTCTATAGTTTTTTATATTTGTATCATCAATAAAACGATACAATTCTTTTTTTCCTACCTCAAGTTCATTAAAGCTCTTTGGAATAGGAATCGTACACTCCTCTATCTCTACATATCTATAATTTTGCTTTTGTACAAGCTCATCTACTTCTTCTGTACCACACGATTGTAGCAATAAACTAACAAGTATAATGGGTATCCATAATTTATATAACATTCTCTTCTCCTTTATCAAGTTTCCATGTTTTTTTGCAGTAGTCTAGTAAGTAATTTAGTTCTTTTTCACTACGGTTAATTAAATTTATATTTGTTTTTAATCCAAAAAGTACATAATTATCTTCATCATGTATAGGATTAACTATATTCCATTTTATTATTTTAAAATGATTACGTTTAAAATCAGATATGAGTTTAGTTCCTTTATTTTGCATTATTGTATTTTTATTATCTATATAATCATCTACCCTATTTTTTGAAATATTAATCTTCATAAAATTTTGAATATTGGGATGATATGAAAAACGATATATATATACATCACCAACCTTCAGTTCTTCAAACTTCTTCGGAATAGGAATCGTACACTCCTCTATCTCTACATATCTGTAGTTTTCATTTTGAGCTAGCTCTTTTGTCTTTTCAGTACCACACGCTTGTAGCAATAAAGTGGCAATAACAAGGGGTACCCATAATTTATATAACATTCTTTTCTCCTTTATCAAGTTTCCATGTTTTTTTACAGTAGTTGATTAAGTATTCTACTTCAAAATCATCACTATCAAACAGAGTAATCAAAGTTTTTTTTCCAAATAAATAATATGAGGAGGAAGTATCTTGAACAAATCCAAATTCTAATATTCTAAAATCTTCTCTACTTCTTTTATTTTTTAATGATACGTTTTTCATTTTTTTCATTTTTTCTATACTGTGAATATAGTCGTCTTGAAATCTTTTTTGCGTTACAATTTTTCCAAACTTACCAAGAGAATTATTACTATCATAATATTTATGTGAATAAAGCTCATCATTCCCATCTTTGGCTTTTTTATATCTATTTGAAATAGGAATCGTACACTCCTCTATCTCCACATAGTTATAGTTTGGGTCTTTTTTTACTTCTTCAGTCTCGGTACCACAAGAGATAAGCATAAAAAGACTAAATCCAAAAAATAATAGTTTTTTTATCATATGTTTTCTCCTAAAGTATTATTGTATCATATAAGTAATGTCATATATTTTGCATCAATCATTTGTGTAAAGCACTCACCATTTATGTATTGTCCAAAGACAACACCATCTTAAGCATCTATGCACTATCTATTTTTTGAAGTACAGATTTTCTTTATCACTTTCTAGTTTTAGGACTTCGAAGGTAGTTTTACTTGATTATTTGTGAATGCAATTTATTAACCAACGAAAATATCTACAGAGTATAAGGGGAGGGGCGAATACTTACTTAAATATATCCTAATCCCACGCCTAAAGAAGACGCCCCACTTAACTTTATTTGCATCACTTTGTTGCTAAATTATTTAATAAGTTTTTTATATCCATCACGCATTTTATCCCACTCACCATCAATGTAGATAGTTGGTGTACCAGAAACCATCATTTTTCCTGCTGCATCTGCATCTGCTTTTATGGCATCTTTTACCTCTTTTGCATCTACTTTTTCAGCGGAAACACTATAACCTGCATGCGCTTGTACTGCAGCTAAAATCTTAGTCACATTTGTCTCTTGAGGCTTGATTTTAAGGCTATAAATTTTTTCTACAATATCTGCCTTTCCTTCGTGTTGTGCTATATGCATCACACGTGTAAGTACATCTGACACTGGGTGTATACGAAGCAATGGTAAATGGTAATAATATACTGCTATCTCTGTAGGATTTTCTTTTGCTGCTTTAAAGATTTCAGGTACTACTTCTTGACAGAAAGGACACTGAGGATCAGAGAAAATCAATACTTTATGTTTTGCATCTTTATTTCCAAAAAGTAAATGTGCATCATCATAATATGTGTCTTTAACTGTAGGTTTTATATTTTCTCTATAGTCATTGCCTGTTTTTAAATTCACAAGATGACCAGTAACAAAACCATCTTTTACAAACATCATCTCTGGTGCATGTATCTCTTTACCCTGATACTCCAAATCCATTGTGGTAAGAAGGATATCCCATCCTGGTAAATCTTTATGTGTCTTAGACTCAATAACAGTTAAACCTTTTACTTTAACCTGTGGGTTTTTTACAATATTTTTCTTAATATACTTAACCAATAGTTTATTATCTGGTTGTGCATTTGCACTAAGAGCTACGGTCGCTAGGACTGTGCTCATCAATAATTTCGACATCAATGACATTATCATCTCCTTGTTTTTTAAAATGTGGGTTTTTTTGTTCAGGTGTTATTTTAGCAACAAATTGTAAATAAAAAGTGTAAAGTAATGACAAAATACCTAAAAAGTCACTCAATACCCCTGGTATCATGAGTAAAATAGCTGCTGCAAGATACGACATACTAGCATTTTGAAACTTTTTCATATCAAGCTTGCCTTGTCTCATAGCATCCATATTGCCCATCATTGTTTGTGATGACTTTTGCAATAACATCATACCCATAACAAAACTAAGTATTATCCACAGAACTGAGCCTAAGAATCCTATATTTTCTCCCATTTTAAGAGACAAGTAAAGTTCTAGAAACAGAAAAGGTATAAGTAAGACAATCATACTAGACCTTTTGCATCACAGCATCTAAAATGCTCTCTGGGGTAAAGACTTCTTTTTCTAAACCACGCCTTCTAATGAGTTCTACTTCACCATCAGCAAGTTTTTTACCGATGATTACTGCGTATGGCACACCTAAAAGTTCAAAATCTTTTATTTTAGGTCCAAAACGCTCTTTACGGTCATCTAGTAAAACATCTACACCTTTGGCTTTAAGTTCTGAATAAAGTTTTTCACCCAGTGCTACTTGCTCTTCATCTTTGATGTTAGAAACAATCACCTGTACATCAAACGGTGCAGACTCTTTTGTCCAAATACACCCTTTGTCATCATGGTTTTGCTCTATAATCCCTGCAAGTAAACGACTTACACCTATACCATACGTTCCCATGACCATAGGTACTGACTTTCCATTTTCATCTAAAAAATTACAGCCTAGTGGTTCAGAGTACTGTGTGCCAAGTTGGAAGATATGCCCTGCTTCTATCCCTTTGGTGTAACGTAAATTACCTTCACAGGTAGTACAAGCATCCCCTTCACATACAGAAGATATGTCGATATAAGATTTCTCTTGGGCACTAAGTGTATCTAAGCCTTCTAAAGCTACATCTACCACCAGTGTTGTCATAACATCTGTCTCTTCACATTCCACTAGATCATTGGCTGCAACAGCGTTGCATGCTTTCACATCTTGAAGTTCTATATTGCTTGGAAGTGCAAAATGTACGATTTTACTCTCACCTTCATCATAGAGTGCTTTCATGGTGAGCACTTTAATCTCTGTACTTGCATCATAAGATTTTGGTCTTGCTACAGCTGCTTCTATGTTGGCTCCATACTCACAGTCATCACAAACCACAATGGTATCTTCTCCAGAATCAGCAAGTACCATAAACTCTTTACTCCCACTTCCACCAATGGCTCCTGAATCAGCTTCCACTACTCTAAACGCTAGTCCTAAACGTGTAAATATTTTTTTATACGTTTCTTCCATCAATGCAAATTCTCTTTGCATATCTTCTGTACTCGCATGAAAACTATACGCATCTTTCATTAAAAATTCGCGTCCACGCATGAGTCCAAAACGAGGACGTATCTCATCACGGAACTTGAGGTTTATCTGATAAACATTAAGAGGTAATTGCTTGTATGATTTGATGCTTTGGCGTACTAAGTTTACCATCATCTCTTCATGGGTTGGTCCTAAGATAAAGTCATTATTTTTACGGTCTTTAAAACGTAAAAGTTCTTTACCATACTTGTCTAAACGCCCGCTCTCTTTCCAAAGTGCTGCAGGTGTAACAAAACTTAAACTGACCTCCTGACAACCAGCATTGTCAAGTTCTTCTTTGACGACTGCTCTTACTTTGTCCAGTATTTTTTTACCCAATGGCAAAAAGTTGTAAAGTCCCGAACCACCCACAGACTGTATAAGTCCTGCACGTATGAGGTAGATATGACTTGCTAGCATCGCATCGTTGGGTGTTTCTTTAGTCGTAGGAAGTAATAATCTTGAAAGTCTCACGCTTCGTATCCTTTTGTATGGTGATCATTTTTATATTGTTTGAAATCAATATTATCTGTGTCAATATTAAACATACGTTTCACAGACTCTATGCAGTTTGCATTTTTCTTTTGTGTCGATGATTTACGTAAGTTTTGTGTAGGGTCATGTAAAAATCGTTTAAACATTTGCTCTGCCATTTTACGCATATTTTCTTCTGCTTCTATGGGAACAAAACCTTTTTTTATAGCACGCTTCATCTCTTCATCTATAGCATCACTTACATGTACCCTCATTTGCTTTATCACTGGTTCTATGGAGAGTGCTCTTAACCATGCATAAAAATCTTCTTTATATTTTTCAACAATTTCCCCTGCACGGACAGCCTGTTCCTCACGTAAAGCATGATTTGTTTGAGAAATAGCTCTTAAATCATCTATGCGAAAAAGCTGTAGTTTTTCCATCCCCATATCTTCAATATCTCTTGGAATTGCCATATCGAACCAAAGCCTAGGAAGTGTCTCATTTTCTATCAGTTCTTGTGTGATAATGACATCTTTTGCAGCTGTTGCAGAAAAGAGCAAACGGTATCGATTGATATATTTTGCTAATTTGTCTACAGTATCTGATTTAACATTTTCACCCAAAGTATGTGCGACAAGTTCTACTTTTTCTTTATCTCGTCCCAAAATGACGACATCACACCCTGCTCTAAGCAGATGTTTAGCGGCGAGTATACCCATTTCACCTGCGCCGACAACCACGCCTGTCATACCAGCCATGTTGTCTCCTAGTATATGGTGTGCTTGCGCTACTGCTACAGATGCAATAGAGATAGGGTTTTCTGAGATATTAGTCGCATTGCGCACTTCTGCTGCACATTTTACAGCATAAGAGATAAGACGATTAAGCTTACGCCCTGCTGTTTCGTTTTTGTGTGAGAGCATAAAAGCTTCTTTAACTTGTCCCGTAATTTGAGACTCACCCACGACTATAGACTCTAAAGACGATACCACAGAAAAGATATGATGCACAGCTTCTTCATCATCATAGCGCTCTGCTGTACTTTTAAGTTCATAAAAGTTCAAATCACTTTTTTTTGCCATAAGTCCAAGTATAGCATGGTAAGAAGAGAAGTTATCACGTGTTGCAAGGACAATCTCTACTCGGTTACATGTAGAAACAATGAATGCTTCGTGCACAAACTCAAATGCTACTAACATATTAAGCATCTCTATTTTTTCTTCATTATTGGCAAATGCCAACTTTTCTCTCATACCTTGATCACAATTTTTATGTGAAAAACTCACCACTTGATAGTACATTAAAAATTCCTCTCTATCATAGCCAAAGCGATACTAGAAAGTGCCTCTTCACCTTTAGCATTCATAAGTGTTATCGCTTCTTCAATCAATACTTTTGCTTCAGTATAACTTTTTTCTATTACCCCTGTGTCTTGCATCATCTCTTTAATCCAAAGTTGTTCTTCCGAAGAGAGCATTTTCCCATGTAAAGAGATGAGTTTTGTCTTATCGTCATTATCTAATGCTTCATAAAGATAAATATATGGCAAGGTCGTTTTACCTTCTACAAAGTCATGTAAAGCTGGTTTTCCTAATGTTTCCGCATCCATAGTGATATCTAATAGGTCATCTATCATCTGAAAGGCAATACCAAGATTACGACCATACGTCATATAGGTATGCTTATCTTTTCCTACAAGAAGCGCTGCTGCACCTGCACTGGCTTCCATGAGTGAGGCTGTTTTTTGGTATATCATTTCAAGGTAAATATCTTTATTGATATTAAATGTTTTTGAGAGTGAAACATCTTTAAGTTCTCCAAGGCTCAGTTGTACAACTGCATTGGAAACCATTTTAGCCACTTCAGGACTGATATTGTTTAACTCTAAAAAACCTTTAGAATAGAGAATATCACCTAACATTATGGCTGTTTTATTACCATAAAGTGCATTGAGAGAAGGTTTTGCACGACGTGTATATGCATCATCTATGACATCATCATGTAAGAGGCTTGCTGCATGTATCATCTCTACAATAGCTGCCGTTTTCACAGCAGATAAAGAGTTTCCTGCTATCTTTAAGATGAGTTTTGCACGCAGCCTTTTACCATAAGGAAGTTTCAAATATAATGCGGAAACTTCTTTATCATTAAGTTCGGTAATAAACTGTTCTATTTTTCTCTCTACTGCACTTAACACGTTTTTAATTCCCTATTCACATTGAGTAACGATGCGACCTACAAGATCAATAAAGACAGAACCTGTTCTACCATCTATGTCTTCATCAATTACCGTTGCACTTATCTCTTGCTTGATGTCATCTTCACCAATTCCTCGCTCTTCCAGCATTCTTTCTACCACGGCAAGTCTTCTAAATACCACCTCTATCTCTTTTTCTACGATATTTTGGTTGGCAGTCTTTGCTATTTCGAAGTAAGATGATTGAGGTGTTCTTCCCCAAAAATCATCTTTGTAATCTCCGTAATCATCATCGTCATCCGTATAATTGCTCATTTTTATATCCTAAAATTTAATTTCAATGATTATAACCAATTATTCTAAATTATTTTCCGTATTGTTCCACAAAGGTTTCATAATCACCTTCAAAGTCAATAATCGACCCATCTTCACTTAATTGGATAATTCTATTGGCAAAAGCATCAATAAGTTCTCTATCGTGAGAGACACAAATCACACCACCTTTGTAGTTATGCAGTGCCTCTCCCAGAGAGACGATTGCCTCAAGATCTAAGTGGTTATTTGGCTCATCCATGACTAAGAAGTTTGAAGAGTCCATCATAATTTTACTTAGCATTACACGGTGTTTTTCACCCCCTGAACATGCGTCTATTTTTTTCTTCTGCTCTTCCCCAGAGAAGAGCATACGCCCTAGTGTTTTACGAATATCATCAATGTGCCATTTGACATCAAATCCTTGTATCCACTGTGGTAGTTCTTCATCTCCTACTACGAGGTCAGTTGTATTTTGAGGAAAGTAAGAGTATGTAATGGTTTGTCCCCATTTAAACGTACCGCTATCAGCTTTTATCTCTTCCATCAAGATTTTAAGTAAGGTTGTTTTACCCACACCATTGGCACCGATGATGGCTATTTTATCTTCACTCTTCACTTTAAAAGAAAGGTTTTCAAAAACTATTTCTCCCTCATAAGACTTGGAAAGACTTTCAACATCAAGGACTTCATTCCCTATGTCACGATGTGGTTTAAACATAATAGACGGGTCACGACGTGAAGAGAGTTGAATAGCTTGAACATCTAGTTTATCGAGTTGTTTTTGTCTCGATGTTGCTTGTTTTGCCTTAGAGGCATTCGCAGAAAATCGCTTAATAAAACTTTCTAACTCCTCTTTCTCTTTAAGCCCTTTGGCTCTGTCTGTTTCTGCTTGCTTCGCTATAAGGTTTGCAGCAATGTACCACTCATCATAGTTTCCTGTAAACTCACGTATGTTTTGGAAATCAAGATCAAGGATATGGGTTACCACACCATTAAGGAAGTGTCTATCATGAGAGATAACCATAAGCGTACCCTCATGACGTTTAAGCTCTTGTTCTAACCATGAAATGGTTTCCATGTCAAGGTTGTTCGTAGGCTCATCAAGTAGGAGTACATCTGGTTTAAGGAAAAGTACTTGTGCAAGTAAGATTTTAAATTTATCTCCACCTGTAAGTGAAGACATAAGGTCACCATGTTGTGTCGTAGGGAAGCCTAGAGACTGAAGTAGTTTTTCTATTTTAACATCTGACTCATACGTAGGGTCTTCATCTGCACAAATCATTTCTAGTTCCCCTAGACGGTTATTGACCGCGTCAGATTCAAAGTCACCTTCCATGTAAAGTTTTTCTTTCTCTTTTTGCGCATCAAAAAGTTTTTTGTTTCCATAAAGTACTGCATCCGTGAGTGTATACTCTTCAAAAGCATACTGGTTTTGAGAAAGCATCCCAAGTTTTAGTCCTGGCTGAAGTTGTACCTCACCATCACTTTGCTCTAACTCTCCTGCAAGAATTTTCATAAAAGTTGACTTCCCTGCACCATTTGCTCCTATGAGCCCATAGCGCTTACCTATATCTAGGGTCATATTTATCTTGTCGAAAAGTACTCTCTTTCCGTATCTTTGTGTTAAGTTTACTGTACTAAGCAAGTGTTATCCTTGTATATTTATATCTATAATTAACGTGATTTTATCGAAATGTGCTGAAAGTTGAGAAAAGTTGCTATGATGGATGTTAACGATAAGTATCTAACTTCCAACAATTAAGTCAATCTTCTTTATACTTAAACAAAAGGAGATTGCTATTGCATCAACAATATCACTAGATTCCAGTAAGTGCTTTTTTAACTTCCATGTATCCATTAAGCCATTTAGAATAATCTTGTATCCCACTTTTAAAGGTAAAATCATTAGTAGTTTTTTTCTCTTTATCCTTCACCATTAAAGATATACCACCAATATAAATAGCACTATTCCCTATTGCTCCACCACCAGTTGCCAATATTCTAATAGCTATCTTATTTAAACCTTTTTTTAATAAAATCTTTTGACTGATATGTTCTAATTTTTTACCATCGTTATAAAGATTCCCTCCCCAAATTACTTTACCGTTGACAACAAGTTGCTTATATGCAAAATTTTTACAATTAGGTCCATTAACACCATGGCTACCAGAAGAAATATTATCTTTAATATCAAATTCAATTTTCCCTTCAGTATTAGAGTCAAGTGTAATATTTGTCTCTATAGCCTGATACCATCCATTAGGTGTTCTTGCTATCGTTGAAATTTTTGCTATATTTGCTCCTAATTTAATATCAAAATTTTTATCCTCATTATCAGGTGCACCAAATAAACGTTTATTTTCTAAAAGTTTTTTAGTATTTGCATAAATAAGGAGTCCACCATGATCAAAAACTGCAACTCCAGGTGCTTTGTTTAAAGCTATACTTATCATATCATGTACTAAATTTTGAGGATGAAAGATATTCTCTAACTCCCTATGATTATTAGGTGTACTCACTTTTTTCTCTGTCAAATAACCTCCTCTAATTGTATATACTCCTGCCACATATGTAATATTTTTTGAAAAGTCTATACTATTTGCTTCTTTAATATAATTAGAAAAATCCTGAATTGAGACATTTGGTCTACCTTTTTTCTCCTCTTCCCATGAAGCCCAATACCACATTGCTGCTCCATTTGGAAATAATGGTTCAGCTTCAGCCAGATAAGATAATTGACCCAATTCACCGTACTCATCCTTACCTGCATCAAAATAAAGTGTTGGTAAAAATTCAAAATGATTATTGACCTTCTTAATCTCTTTTAGCCAATCTGTTATTTCATTTATCTTCTCTTCATACCTACTGGGATGAAGATCATCTAGTGTAAACCCTAAAAAATTTTTATATGTTTTTGCTAGCTTTGCAAAAGATAATAATTCATCTTTCAGATTAGCATTGACCTCCCTCATACTTCTTAAAATATAAATATCTATATCATACTTAGCTGCAGCCTTAAGAAGCTGTTCTATCTTATTTTTACCTTCAATCCACTTTGCTCTTGTAATGACAGTATTAAATCCTGTGTCTTTTACTATTCTAAATGTTTCATCCAGTCCTAGTAGTTTATATCTCTGGACTTCTGTAAAAAGTATTTTTCTTTTATGTAATGTATTATTCTTTTCCCTTTCAAATACCAAAGAAATATCAGCCGCATGATACCAGTCAAATACAGTAATATGTACTTCTTCTCCATCTTTTACAGAAATAGTTTGTGTAACAACAGTTTTATTTATCTCTTTAAAATATTCTTTTCCACTACACTCCTTCCCTACCCACCAGTTAGTCGTTTGACTTCCTCCACTAAAAGCTACAGTCAATTCTCCTGTAAAATCTGCTGTAAATGTATATCTTCCCATAAACCAAGTACTTGTTGGAATATCTATTTTAACTATGGTACTTTTCCCTGTTAGCAGACTTCCCGGTGTAGCAAGTGCATAGCTCTCTTCACAACTTACATCTTTTTGTATTTGAATAATATCCTCTCTGTCATCTACCTCATTTACCAATGTCTTAAAAGCATAATCCTCACTCACTACTTTATTGCCATCTTTATCTTCTGAAATAATTCTATAATGGTATGTTGTATTAGGTTTTAGATTATGTAGGGGCTGTGTATGTGTATTATATTTAAAGCTTGTTTCTTTAACATTAAACAAACCATAGTTTGTTGTTTCTCCGTACTCTATCTGTCCTGTAGCATAATCATTTAACGACCATGATATTTTAGTAGAATTGGTGGTTATCTCTGATACTTTTACATCACTTAGCGTTAATATATTACCTGTATGCTGAATAAAGAATGTGAAATCATCAAATATTATAGGTACCCATCTAATCTTTGTAGTATCTATTGCTTGTAATGAAGAAAAAAGAAATAGAAAAATGAATAATTGTTTGAAGTGCATAGTTATATCCTTAAAATAAAATTATACCCAATAATAGGTAACTTTTCTGCTGAGGGGTAGTATATTTTAAAGATGTCAAAAGATGTCAAAAGATGTCAAAGCAAATTTGATACAAAAAGCTATGAATATCTCCTTTCAATGCTTTGACTTAAGCTTGTAATAACCTCATATGAAATAGTATCTAATTGTTTAGCTGCTTCTTGTGCATCATTCCAGAGTTAGAGTAGACTAAACTCTAGACTACTTCAATAACTCCACCACATTCTCTATAGGACGTCCGATAACTGCTTTACCATCTTTCACTACAATGGGACGTTCAATAAGCTTAGGGTTAGCTACCATTGCTTCAATGAGGGCTTCCTCATCTGCAACATCTTTTAAACCCAATTCTTTATAGACCTCTTCTTTAGTTCGCATAAGTTCTCTAGCCGTCATCCCTAACATTTTTAACAGTTCTTTTAACGCTTCTTTACTTGGTGGTGTCTCTAGGTATTTTACTACTTCTGCATCTACACCCTTCTCTTCTAAAAGTGCCACTGCATTTCTTGATTTACTACATCTTGGGTTATGCCAAATTTTTACTTTATTCATATTTTTATCCTTTGTTGTGTAATTTTACTATGACTTCATCTACGCCTGCGATGACACTTTCATCTTTACCCTCATAGTCTATATTTAAAAGTAAGTAACGTATAGCATTAAGTCTTGCACGTTTTTTATCATTGGCATCGAGTTCACACCATGGAGTATGTTTTGTACCTGAGAGTTTAAACATCTTATCTCTTAGTTTTTCATACTCTGTATACTTAGCCATAGACTTATAATCTAAGTCTGATAGTTTCCAACTTTTAAGCGGATCATTTTCTCTGTCTTTTATGCGGTTTTGTTGTGTTTTCTTACTGATATTGAGATAAAACTTAAAAAAAAGTATGCCATCATCTACAAGCATCTCTTCAAGTCCATTAACTTGGGCATAAAAATGTTCATGCTGTGCCCTAGTACAAAAACCAAAAATGTGTTCAATCCCTGCTCTGTTATACCAGCTTCTGTCAAAAAAAACTATTTCACCTGCATTGGGTACCTGTTTTAAGTGACGTTGGAAATACCACTGCCCTAGCTCCTTAGAATTAGGCTTAGGCAAAGCAACAGAACGTGCTTCTCTAGGATTTAAATAGGCATTAAACTCTTTGATACTTGAACTCTTACCTGCAGTATCCATACCTTCAAAGATAACCAATAGTCTTTTATCATTCTCTATAATCCATTTTTGAAGTTTTACCAACTCATGCTGAAGTTTTAAAGACTCTTTTTCATAAAAGTCACGCTCTATTTTCCCTGACTTCTTAAAAACCTTGGAAGATTTCTCTTCATACTCTGCTAGTTTTCTAGTATACACAATGTGTTGCTTCATGATTTCTTTTGTGCCTCTTTTTGTTCTTGCATGGTTTTCGCAAAACGTTCTTCGTTTTCAAGTTTCATAAGTAAACGCGCATTTGTTGTACGATACTTTGTGTTCTCTTCAAGTGCAACATCAAAACGCTCTTTAAGATTTTCATGCTCTTTTATGAGTGATTGATACATACCTTCTGTGGCTTCTAACTTTGCCTTTATTTGACTCAACTCTTTTTCATTCGTGTTATAGCCATTTTGCAAAGTAAGATAAGATTCATTTGCTGTTTTTAATGTATTTTTTGTTTCATCAAATTGTGCTAACTCTTGCTTATTTTTAGCATCTTTTATTTTAAATTCTTGTAACTCTTTTTCTATCTTTGCAATATGTTCGGCTTTTTCTTTATTTTCAAATAAAAGATTTTTAAATCTATCTTTATATATTTTAACACGCATAGAAGAAATCACTATAACCAATACAATCACAAGAAGTACTGCCAATGCAATGCCCCCTATAAACATCAACATGGAGTCATTTTCTATTTTTTCTAAGAGTTCTTGCATACTTATCCTCTTATCATGTCATAATCTTTTGGTACTTTACAAGCCATTGATTTTGTGCTTAAATTTCCTTTACCATATTTCACTTTTTTAAAAACTATTTGTACCTTGTTGTCTAAGTTATCAAAATAAGCGATACTTTGTAGTTTTTGCTTAGCATCTACTTGGATGGTATAACTCTTACCTTCATGCTTTGCTACATAAATATTTTTTGAATGTAATTTTGCTTTTTTAAGAATTTCTGTAAAGTTAAACCCTTTATTGATAAGGTAGTTTGATACTTGCTCTAAATCATGATCAACCACTGTCAATTCAAGTCCATTGGTACATACTTCTTTTTTTGTAGGCTTTGTATAGGTCCATTTAAGGAGTGATTCATTCGTAAAACGAACATTGCCACTGTAATGAATCGTTTTTTTCTTTGTATTGGTTATCTTCTGTGTAAAATCTGCTTGAAAATTATCTGGAAGTGTTAAAGGTGCAGCATAGGCATAAAATCCTAAAGTTAAAATAATCATAAATATTCGCATTTATTTCCTTTTCTAAATCAAAATATACCAAAATCTCACTTGGTATGGGGTTAGTATGACCTAAAATTGTGAAGAAGTGGTGTATATAAAAAAGAGGTAAATCAAAGATTGATACTTAAATATACATAAATACAAGCGATTCCCCATTACGAGAAATCGCCATGTTTTTATGTAGTCAAGTGACTACATTATTTCCATTTTGGTTCTGTATTTCCTGTTCCTGCTTCAAGCATAAAATCAGCATGTCTTACATCTGATTTTATAGGCCAAATACTTAAGTCATGTTCTGAAAAGGCTTGTGCATGAAAAAACATAAAAGCCATCTTACTAACTTTCGATACATCCCATGACTCTAGGGGTTGATTAAAAACTCTTGCATGATCAAACATCCCACCCATATTAG
>Ga0256844_10000457_pt1 | contig 15720 bp, 15 predicted proteins | sample MusselsmetaG_FD_189100 | JGI IMG/M metagenome (GOLD analysis project Ga0256844, IMG submission 189100) | Mussel associated microbial communities from hydrothermal vent at the East Pacific Rise, Pacific Ocean - Mussels | ecosystem: Host-associated > Mollusca > Shell > Unclassified ... | reverse complement strand
GTCTATATTTAAAAAAGAACTATCTCAATTGAGATAGTTTTTTTTTGAACCAATAATTATTTTTTGATAAAACAGATTACAATATGAATAATTAACATCTCATTTTGTGATATATTAATTATATTTACTATATTCGCAACTATAAATCAAACATTTGGGTTATGAATAGAATAAAAGAAGTATTACAAGAAAAAGGAATTAAACAAAAATGGTTATCGAACAAAATGCAAAAGAGTTATAATATGGTTAACTCTTATGTTCAAAATAGGCGACAACCAAGTTTGGAAGATTTATTCAGAATAGCACAAATTTTAGATGTATCAGTAACTGAATTATTAGATATTAATAAACAAACTAAAGTTATAGATATTAATAATTCTATAAAAACTATAGATATTCCTTTAGTTGGAAATGTTGCTTGTGGTTTGCCAATATTTGCTGATGAGAATGTTGAAGCTCAAATACCCATATCAATTAAATTAATTAAAAAAGGTTTTCGTTACTTTTTATTAAGAGCAAAAGGTAATTCAATGAATAATGCTGGTATTAATGATGGGGATTTAGTTTTAATTCGTCAACAGCAACAAGCAGAAAATGGAGATAATGTAGTTGCTTTAATTAATGATGAAGCTACTATTAAAGAATACCATCATAATGGTAAACTTGTTGTTTTAAAGCCAAAATCAAAAAGTTCAAAATATCAACCTATAATATTAACTGATGATTTTTTAATTCAAGGAATTGTTGAGTCTGTAATTGCATTTTAATAAAATATTTACGAATATAAACATTTTATCTACGCATTTAAATTATACTTTTAATATTATAATAATGATTAGATTTTTATGTTTTCTTAATATAAACTTTAAATATTTTGAATCATGAAAAACCTCATAAATTTATTATTAATTAGTTTGTTATTGGTGACTTTTATTAGTTGTAGTAGTGATGATGAAGAAAAACCTGTAGAAAAAGAATTTGGAAAAATAGGTTCTCATCAAGTGGAAACATTTACCGCTAATAATACAGATTTAGTTACTGTTTATTATCCAAATGATATTGCCTCAATGAGTATTAAATCTCCTTTAATATTTTTTACATCTGGTTGGGGTTCAGAACCATTTAAATCAACAAAATATGATGCTTTGTTAAGGTTTCTAGCAAGTCATGGACATACTGTTATATATACTGATGAAGGACAAACAACTGATCCTAATATTGCAATTAACAGACTTGAAACAATGATTTTAAACCAAGAAAACTCATTTAAAAATAACATTTTACCATATATTGATTTTGATAAATTGGGAGTTATTGGCCATTCTGCTGGAGGAGGAACAACATTAACAACATTAAAGCATTTTTCAGATTATGGTAATAAAGGAAGATTTATTATGGAATTAGATCCTTGGTACGCATTTAACATGTCTGAAAATGATATTAAAACAATTCCAGATAATACTAATTTTGTTATGTTAAAATTTGGACAAGGAGGAAATAGTATTGAAGACGGAACAGATGCAAGAATCCCATTAACTATTTATTCGCTCTTAGAATCTATACCATTAAAAAACAAAGATTATCAAGTTTACGATGATGAATCTGCAAATCATCATTATCCATACGGAGAAATTGATAAAATACAAGGTATTTTAAAACCATTAGATGCCTTATTAGATTATACGTTTATAGAACAATCAGAAAGAACAAGAATTGCAGCTCTAGAAAATGGGAATGATGATCCTTATTCTAATGGAAATGGTATTCAAGTAGTTTTAAATGAATATGAATATCCTTGTGATGGAGCAAGTACAATAATAAATTACTGTAAAATAGTTGAATAATATGTTTTATTAATAATTTTATGCTAGTTAAGATAATATTTTAATTAGCATAAAATTTTAATTATTTAATTCAACAGCTATTTGTGAAGCTAATTTAGCATTATTATAGACCAATTCAATATTTGAGGCTAGACTTAGACCTTTAGTAAGTTCTTTTACTTTACCTAATAAAAAAGGAGTGCTTTCTTTACCTTTTATGCCTAGTTTTTTTTCTTCTATTAATGCTTCATCAATTACCTTATTCATTAAGTCAAAGTCTAACTCTTTCTCTTTAGGTACAGGATTAGCAATAACAACACCACCATTTAAATTTAAATCCCATTTTGTTTTTAATAAGCTAGCTATTTCTTTAGGAGAATTCATCTTATAATTTACATTAAATCCACTTTTTTGAGTGTAAAATGCAGGTAGTTCTTCTGTTTTATAACCTAAAAGAGGAATACCAAAAGTTTCTAAATATTCCAAAGTTAATTCTAAGTCTAATATTGCTTTAATTCCGGCACAAACAACAGCAACATTTGTATTAGCAAGTTCTTGTAAATCAGCAGAAATATCAAAAGTCTTTGATGCGCCACGATGAACACCTCCAATTCCGCCTGTTGCAAAAACTTTTATTCCTGTAAGATTTGCTCCAATCATAGTAGAAGCGACAGTTGTAGCTCCATCTATTTTCTGAGATAATAAATATGGTAAATCTCTTCTACTAGCTTTAACTATTTTAGTACCAGATTTTGCTAAATAATCTATTTCATCTTCGGTTAAACCAACTTTTATTTTACCATTTAAAATGGCAATTGTTGCAGGAATTGCTCCGTTTTCTCTTACAATTCTTTCAACTTCTAATGCAGTTTCCTTATTTTGAGGATAAGGCATTCCGTGTGAAATGATTGTAGACTCTAATGCCACTACTGGTTTGTTATTTTTAATTGCTTCTTTTATTATTGGATTTATATCTAAGTAACTAGTCATTTAATTTATTTAAAATAGTTTGTTTATTTATTTTGGGACTTACTGTGTTTTTATGCTGTATTGTAAGTTCTGCACATACTGTTGCTGTATTTGCCATTTTATGAATATCAAAATTATTTAATTCAGCAAACATTAAACCAGCCATAAAAGAATCTCCTCCACCAGTAGTATTTAATGGTTTAATATACATAGGTTTTAATCTGTTAATTATTGATTTGTCTCCATATATCAATCCTTCTTTACCTAAAGTTACAAATACTTTTTTTACACCTATATTAATAAAATATTTTACTAATTTTTCATAATCATATTCAGATGTTACTTTAATACCACTTAAAAGTTCTGCCTCAATAAGATTACATTTTAAAATATGGAGTTTGTTTAAAATATTTTTGGCTTTTAATGCTTTTGTGCCAGAAACAGCATCTAAGGCAAATTTAGTATTTGGTAATTTGATAACAACAAGTTCTAATATATCTTTAGGAATGTTAGTTTCTAGAATACAGAATTTGTTATTATTTATAATATCAAGATTTTCTACAATAAAACTTTTAGTAATTTCATCATAAATATGCATGGCAGATATACCTAAAGCCATATCATTTTGTTTATCCATAATTGCCATAAATGTTGATGTTATAGCATTTTTTTTGACTAAACTATGCTTAATAGAGATACCTAATTCATCACAAGATTTTTTTATTTCATTAGCAAAATGATCATCACCAAATACTGTTAAAAATTCAACATTTACATCAAGTCTTGCTAAGTTTTCAGCAATATTTCTTCCAACGCCACCAAGAATGGTTTCTAATGCACCAACATTATCATCTTTAAAAATAAGTTCATTGTCAGGATAGCCAATTAAATCAATATTTACAGCTCCAATAATGGTGATTTGAGATTTCTTTTCCATTAGTTATATACAATTGATTTTATTTGGTAAATTTACAAGATAAAATTAAATATGTATGCAAAAGTTTAAATCTATTTTTAATATAGAGAAACCAATTATAGGTATGGTTCATATTCAAGCTTTACCAGGAACACCTAATAGTCATTTTACTCCTCAAGAGATCATTGATAAAGCTTTAAAAGAAGCCATTATTTATAAAAAAGCTGGTATTGATTCTATTATGATTGAAAATATGCATGATATACCATATTTAAAAAATGGTGTAGGACATGAGGTAAGTTCGCTAATGACATTAGTTGGGAATGAAATAAAAAAAGAAACTAAATTACCTATTGGAATTCAAATATTAGCTGGTGCTAATAAAGAAGCTTTAGCTGTAGCAAAAGCTGCTAATTTGGATTTTATAAGAGCAGAAGGTTTTGTTTTTGCACATGTTGCAGATGAAGGAATTATTGAAGCTCAAGCTGGTAATTTATTACGTTACAGAAAACAAATTGATGCAAATGATATAGCTATTTTTACTGATATAAAGAAAAAACATAGCTCACATGCTATTACCAATGATGTTTCTTTATTAGATACTGCAAAAGCGGCTCGTTTTTTTCTTAGTAATGGTGTTATTGTTACTGGTAGTCATACTGGATCAGAGGCTTCTATTGATGAATTAAAAGAGTTGAAAGATAATTTAGATTTTCCAATATTTGTTGGTTCGGGAATAACTAAACAAAATATATTAAAATATTTACCCACGGCAGATGCTTTTATTGTAGGTTCTTATTTTAAAGAAGATGGTTATTGGGAAAATGAATTAAGTTATGATAAAGCTGCTGAATTTATGGAAATAGTAAAGAGTTAATTATTAAGTACCCAAAATTCATCTGTTGTTCCAAGTTCAAAATTTTTCACAAAAATTTTATAATAATCCTATAATTAATAGAAATATCTTTTTGATTATACCCACCCAAAGTGTAGAAAAGTCAAAATTTTGTTTAATTCATATTAGGGTCTTCGGGTGCATTAGCCCATATTTGGTATTCACCACCAAACTTAATAAGTTCATCACGCCAAAATGAATTTGGAGCTATAGCTAGAATATTTTCATAATCATTATTTTTAATTAACCATGATGTAGTTTTCATTTCGTTTTGTAATTGATTGACACTCCAACCTGTATATCCTAAGAAAAACCGAATACTATTTTTATCAATTTTATTATCTATTAATAAAGATTTAATAGTTTCAAATTCACCTGCCCAATAAATACCATCATCAATTTTAATACTATTTGGTATTAAATTTGGTATGCTGTGTATAAAATATAGATTATCTTCAGATACTGGACCTCCATTATAAACTATATGATTAGCATTTATTTCTGGTATTAAATCGGATAAAACAAAACCTGAAGGTTTATTTAAAATAAATCCTACAGATCCTTCATTATTATGTTCGGTTAAAAGTATTACTGATCTATTAAATGAAACATCATTTAAAATTGCAGGTTCTGCAATTAATATTTTACCTTTATTTAGATCTATTGAAGACATTAAGTTAATTTGATGATAAATATAAGATTTTATTATCAAAAAAAAAACTCTCTTTAAAAAAAGAGAGTTTTAATATTGGATATAAACTATTATCTAGTTTACAGAATTTTTTAATTCAGATCCAGCTTTAAATTTAACTACATTTTTTGCAGCAATTTGAATAGCTTTTCCTGTTTGAGGATTTCTTCCTGTTCTGGCAGCTCTGTTTGATACATCCCAAGATCCAAATCCTACTAAAGATACTTTGTTACCTTTTTTAAGACTACCTTTTACTGCATCCATCATTCCAGCTAATGCTTTTCCTGCTGCTGCTTTAGAAATTCCTGCTTCTGAAGCCATTGCTTCAATTAATTCTGATTTGTTCATAATATAAATATTAATTGGTTAAAAATTATTTTTCGCTTTTTATAGCAAGGCAAATATAGGTTTTAAAAGGGTTTACGCAAGTTTTATTGTTAAAAATACCTGTAATTGTTAATAAGTATGCTGTTTTGTTAATAAATATGGGTGTTTTTTTAAATATTTGAGTGTTTATAAGAGCTAAGAGAGCTTAATAGGAGTTTTAAATTTAAACCCATTATTAAAACTTATCACATCCATTTTTCTTTTTCCAGATAATTGTAAGTCTTCAATTAATATAAAACCTCCAATTACAGCAACTTTTAATTCTTTTTTTGAATGAATTACAGTTCCAACTTCAAATTGATGTTGTTCAATATGTTTTTTAGATTTATGAATTTTTAATTCTGTTTTTTGATCTCCATTATATAAGGTAGTCCATGAAACTGGATATGGCGAAAGACCTCTAATTTTATTATGAATATTATCTAAACTATCATTCCAATCTATTTCACAAGTATCTTTAAAGATTTTGGGAGCATGTTTCTCCTCTCTTTTTGGTTGTGGCTTAGTTGATATTTTATCCTTTTTAATTCTTTTTATTGTTTTAGTAACTAATTTAGCACCTAAATTCATCAATTTATCGTGTAGCTCTCCAGCATTTTCATTATCATTTATACTACATTCCTTTTGTAAAATAATTTCACCAGTATCAATTTTTTCATCTATAAAAAAAGTTGTAACTCCTGTTTTTGTTTCACCATTAATAATAGCCCAATTTATAGGTGCTGCTCCACGATATTCAGGTAATAGTGATGCATGAAGATTAAATGTTCCATATTTTGGCATTTTCCAAACACTTTTAGGTAACATTCTAAAAGCAACAACAACTTGTAAATTTGCATTTAACTTTTTTAATTCTTTTAAAAAGTCTTCGCTTTTTAAATTAGTTGGTTGTAAAACTTTAAGATTATTTTCAACAGCAAATTTTTTAACAGCGGATTGGTTAACTTTTCTTCCTCTTCCAGCAGGTTTATCAGGTGCCGTAATTACTCCAACTACATTATATTCTTTTAATATAATCCTTTTTAATATAGTAACAGCAAATTCTGGTGTTCCCATAAAAACAATACGTATATCTCTCATTTTATGTTTTTTTATAACTATTGGTTTTTGTTAGTGATATTTTATTTTTTTCTAATAATAGCTGAATTGTTTTTAAAATTTCTACTTCATTTAAATGAAGCAAGTTTACTATTTCTTTAGAAGATAATCCTTTATGATTATTTAAAATTAGTAATATTTTATCAGCAGTATTTTTAAAATCAAAATTACCTTTATTTTTTCTATTAATACATATATCGCAAATACCACAATTAATATCTGATTTTTCATTAAAATAGGAGAGTAGTTGTATATTTCGACAACTATCATTATTGTTTATATAGCTAATAATTGAAGTAGCTTTATTTTTTTTTATAAGATTACGTTGCTTTATACTTTTTGATATATTATTAATTGTTATATTATCTTCTCTCATTACTAAAAATGTAATTTCAGTATTATTTGATTGATACATATATTCAATAATAAAATCTCTTTCAATTTGTCTTAGCTGAATTATAATTTCCTTTTTTAATTTATGCAATTTTCTAGCAATATAGGTTTCATTTATTGGTATTCTACTTTCAAAAATACCACCATAAGTACGTAATAAAAACTGTATTAATTCTTTATTTTTAGGATATCTGTTTGTGTAATTTAAAACTTGTTCATTATTAGTTTTAAATTTTATCATACTAATTTTATTATAATTTTGTTCATAAAATAACACTCCTTCTTTATCTAATATTTTAATTGCATTGTATGTTTTTATTATGTTTAGTTTGTATTTTGCACAAAAATCTTGTAAATTGAATTTAAATTTGTTTAAAGGCTGTTCTCCTTTTGAAATAAATAAATGCTGATTTAAATATTTGTATATTTTTTTTATAAAATCAATATTAATTACATTAGCATCAACACGTTTATTAAAATCATTTATTGTTGATTCATTATATAGTATAACAGAAAAAGATTTTTGACCATTTCTACCTGCTCTTCCTGCTTCTTGAACATAATTTTCAATACTATTAGGAATATCAATATGAATAACAATTTTCACATTACTTTTATCAATTCCCATACCAAAAGCATTTGTTGCAACTATAATTTTTGATTTTTCAGAAATCCAATTATTAAATGCAAGCTCTTTATTTTTGACAGTAAGCCCACCATGATAAAAGGTGCTATTAAAACCTATGGAATTTAAATAATCACTTACTACTTTAGTTTTCTTACGAGTACTTGTATATATTATAGTTGGTGAATTATTTTTAGTTAATATTTGTTTTAATTTATAATAAATATTTTCTGTTTTAAATATTTGATAGGCAAGATTTTTTCTACTAAATGTTTCTTTAAAAATTATTGGTTTTTTTAGAAAAAGTAAACTCTTTATATCATCAATTACTTTATCTGTTGCAGTAGCTGTTAAAGCTATAAAAGGTGTTTTTGGATGTAATTCTCTAAGAATATTAATTTGTAAATAACTAGGTCTAAAATCGTGTCCCCATTCTGAAATACAATGAGCTTCATCTATAGCGATTAAATTAACATTTAACTGCTTAATTTTTTGTTGAATAAATTCTGATTGTAGTTTTTCTGGTGATAAATATAAAAATTTAATATTTCCATAAAGCATATTATCAAAAGCAATAATAATATCATTATCGGATAATTTCGAAGTCATTGCTATAGCTTTAAGACCTTTATCATTAAGGCTGTTGACTTGGTCTTGCATCAATGCAATTAAAGGTGATATAACTATACAAATTCCTTTATTTAATAAGGTAGGTATTTGATAACAGGCTGATTTGCCTCCACCAGTTGGTAATAAAGCAATTACATCTTTATTTTCTAAAACAGTATTTATAATATCTTCTTGAGATTCACGAAAACTATTATGTTTCCAATATTTTTGTAAAATTTCAAGAGCTTTCAATAATATATCTACTTTATATTTTTAAGTATGAATTTTGCACGTTCTTTTACAGAACCAAAAGGTACTTCAATAATTTTATATCCTAAACTTTTATATGCGATTTTTAAGTGATTATAAATAGCTAATGATTGCTCAAAACTTTCATACCTTTCATTATCGGTGATATAAATATCTTTCCATGGAGGCATAATAAAAACAGTATTATAATAAGTATTATCATTACTTTTATCAACAAAAATTGAAGGATATTCAACACCTAAATAATTCATGTAAGCAAATACATCTGGGATTCCTCTATCAAAAAATACAATATTACTATTTTCTTTTTCTGCTTTTTTAAATTGCTGAACTCTTCCTTCTAAAAGCATTTTACTAAATAACATTGGATCTTTTAAAAATAGTTGTTCAATACCATTTTTTCTAGCCATAAGAGTAACTTCTCGAGAAATTTCGTGCATACAATTATAATTTTGTTTTTCTAATTCAACTATAACTGTAGATTTACCTGTTCCTGGTCCGCCAGTAATTACTATTTTTTTTTGCATTGATTGTGTTATTTACTGCAAAAGTAACTTTTCATATAACAAATCACAAATAAATGACATTATTATCAATACGTTTTATATTTTTGTGAAAATTATTAAAAATTATTAAAAATGGATAAAAAGGAAGATTTTTATGGAAAGTTAAGAATTAAGCTTGAAGAAACAACAACTTTCCCTGTTAAATATATGTTTAAGTTTATTATTCCTACAGATAATGATAAATTAGAAAAAATTGAAAATATGTTTAATCATATTGGAGCTGTAATTACAACAAAATCATCTAAAAGTAATAAATATAAAAGTTTAACAATACTTGCAACAATGAATTCAGTTGATGAAATTATAAAAAAATACGAAGAAGTAGATACTGTTGAAGGAGTGATATCTTTGTGATTTTTTTAACAACATTTTTATTAAATTTAAAATACATTTGAAACCTTAATTAATATAGACTTTATGTCTATTTTTGTTTTATATAAAAAATATTATCATGATTAAAAAAATTATACTTATATTACTAGTAACGATAGTGTTACCCGTAAATGCACAAAAGAAAAAGGATAAAGTATTATTAACAATTGAAGGACAACCTATACATTCTTCAGAATTTTTAAGAGTATATAATAAGAATAAAGATGTAGTTAGTGAGGAAAATAAAAAAAATATTTCTGAATATTTAGATTTATTCATTAACTATAAACTAAAATTACGTGAAGCTAAAGATTTAAAATTAGATACAGTAAAAAGCTATTTAAATGAATTTAATAAATATAAGCAGCAATTAATTGAGCCTTATTTAAAAGATAGAGAGGTTTCAGATAAATTAGTTAAAGAAGCTTATAATAGGTTAAAAAAGGAAGTTAAAGCAAGTCATATATTAATTTCAGTAAAATCAACTGCTATTCCGAGTGATACAATAAAAGCTTATAATAAAGCTATTGAAGCAAGAAATAAAATTTTAGCTGGTAGCAAGTTTGAAGATGTAGCAAAAGAATTCTCTGATGATCCATCAGCTAAAAAAAATGGTGGAAATTTAGGTTATTTTACTGTGTTTTCTATGGTTTATCCATTTGAGAGTGCTGTATATAACACTAATAATGGAGATATTTCTATGCCTTTTAGAACACGTTATGGATTTCATATTGCTAAAGTTACAGATAAACGTGAATCTAAAGGAGAAATAAAAGTAGCTCATATTATGATTCGTGATAAAAAAACGGATAAGGAATATGCTAAAAATCAAATTAATGATATTTATAATAAATTCAAACAAGGAGAAAGTTTTGAATTATTAGCGAAAAAACATTCTGACGATAAAGCTAGTGCATTAAAAGGAGGCGTTATTAGAAAATTCTCACAAGGTAGAATGATACAGCCATTTGCAGATATTGCTTTTGGGTTAGAAAAAGTAGGAGATGTTTCAAAACCTTTAAAAACTAAATTTGGTTGGCATATCATTAAATTATTAGAAAAATACCCAATAAAAGATTTTGATGAAATGAAAGATGAATTAACTAAAAAAGTTGAAAAAGGTCAACGTTCTGTGTTAATTGGTAAATCTATAGCAGCAAAACTTAAAAATAAATATAAATATGTATTTAATGATGATGTTTATGCTAAAGCCTTTTCTAAACAAGGAAAAAAAGAATCATCACTAAACAATAAAGAAACAGAGGATAAAATAGTTTTATTTGTTGAAAATAAAAATTATACTGTTGCTGATTTAAAAAAATACTTTAAAAAGAATTTAAATAAAACTTCGGAAGATTTCATTGATGCTAAAATTATTGATTATTATAAAGAAAATCTCGAAAATGAAGATGTAGAGTTTGCTGCTACAATTCAAGAATATAGAGATGGATTACTGTTATTTGATCTTTTACAAAAGAAAATTTGGGTTAAAGCAGAAAAGGATACAATAGGATTACAAAACTTTTTTGAAAATAATAAAGCAAATTATAATTGGAAAAAAAGAGTAAAAGCTAATATTGCTTCATGTACAAAACAAGAAAAGGCAGCTTTAGTTGAAAAATATTTAAATGAAGGTAAAACTAATGAAGAAATTAAAAAACTTGTTAATGATGGGGCAACTATACATGTTTTGTTTCATTCTGACACATATGAAATTAACTCTAAAAAATTACCAAATAATTTAGAATTTAATAAAGGTGTGAAATCATATAGAGAAGATGATAAACATTTCACCATAGTAAATGTTTTAGAAATTTTAAATCCAGCACCAAAAGAATTAAATGATATCAAAGGTAAAGTTATTAGTGATTATCAAGATTATTTAGAAAAGCAATGGATTAAAGAATTACATTCTAAGTATAATGTGAATGTAAATAAAAAAGTATTTAAAAAAATAGTTAAAAAGAATAGTTAATTAATGTTAAAAAGAATATTCATTATTTTTTTATTATTGAATTTATCTTCGTGCTCATATTTTAATAAAGAGAATGATAAGATAGATAATCGTATTCCTGTTGCTAAAGTTAATGATGTTTATCTTTACAAGGATGATGTTAAATCAATATTACCAAATAAATATAATTCTAATGATAGTACATTAATAGTCAACAACTTTATTAATTCTTGGGCTAAAAGACAATTATTACTAGATAAAGCTAAACTTAATTTAGCGGATAATTATCAAGATATAGAAAAATTAGTCAATATGTATAAAGAGGATCTATTGATAAACAATTATAAAGAGGCAATAATTAATCAAAATTTAGATACCATAGTTAATAGTAGTGATATTGATAGTTTTTATGTTAGAAATAAAGAAATTTTAAAATTAAATGAAACTCTTTTACAACTTAAATATATTAACGTTGATAAAAGTATGATAAATAAAGATAAAATTGAAAAGTTATTTAAATCTAATAAAAAAGAAGATTTAGAAACTTTAATAGATAAAGAGCTAGAATTTAAATCATTTTTTTTTAATGATTCTATATGGGTAAAATATACTGATGTAATAAATAAAATTCCATTATTAGAAGTAAAGGATTTAAGTAAAATAAAAAAAAGTAAATATTTAGTTAAAGAAGATTCACTAAATATTTATTTAATTAAGATTAACAAAATATTAAATAGAAATAGTATATCACCAAAAAGCTATGTTTTACCAACAATAAAACAAATGATATTACATTCTAGAAAATTAAAATTATTAAAAGAAATAGAATTAACATTATTAAACGATGCAAATAAAAACGGACAATATGAAACATATAAATAAATATTTTTTAGTACTATTAATTTTAAGTGCTTTTTTTGGAAATGCTCAAGAAAAAACTAAAATTGATGGAGTAGCAGCTGTAGTAGGTAAAAATATTGTATTATACTCAGAAGTAACTGCTGCTAAATTACAATTAGAGCAAGAGAGTAAAGGAAGTAATAAATTAACAGAATGTAATATTTTAGAAAAAATATTAAACGATAAATTATTAGCACATCATGCTGTAATTGATAGCTTATTAGTTGATGAAGCTCAAATAAATTCTGAAGTTGAAAGAAAAATTAATTATTTTCAACAACAATTAGGAACTAAAGAGAAATTATTAGATTTTTTTGGATTTAATACTATAATTGATATTAAAAAAGAATTATTTAATGTTGAAAAAGAATCTCAATTGATTAGAAAAATGCAACAATCAATTACTACAGGTGTTGATGTTACTCCAGAAGAAGTTTCTAGCTATTTTAAAAGTTTACAAAAAGATAATGCTGTACCTGAATTTGGAACTGAAGTTGAAATTGGACAAATTGTTTTAGAAGCTAAAAATAGTGAGTTAGAAGAGAAAAAATTAATTGATAAATTAAATAAAATCAAAAAAGATATTGAAGATGGCTTAGGTAATTTTAGAATGAAGGCTATTTTATATTCACAAGATCCAGCAGCTACAAAAGGTAAAGAAGGTAATGGAGGCGGAGGATTATATAAAGGTATTACAAAACAAACACAGTTTGTCAAAGAGTTTAAAGACGCAGCTTTTAGTTTAGAAGAAGGCGAAATTTCTGAGCCTTTTAAATCTCAATTTGGTTACCATATTGTTATGGTTGAAAAAATACAAGGTAAGTCTAGAGATGTTAGACATATATTAATGCAATCAGAAATATCAGATGAAATTTTAGAAAAAGTTAAAGATTCGATAACTAATATCAGAAAAGATATATTAACAAATAAAATTACTTTTGAAGAAGCAGTAGTTAAATATTCATCGGATAAAAAAACAAATAAAAATCATGGTTTATTAATTAATCCGCAAAGGAATGATACATTTTTTGATTTAACTAATATGCCTCCTGAAATATACTCTCGTATTAGTGAATTAAAAGAAGGTGATTTATCTGATGTATTTTATGATGAAACAAGAGAAGGAAAAAAAATGTATAAATTTATGCTTGTAAAAAGTAAAATAGAATCTCATTTAGCTGATTTAGATAAAGATTATGTTAAAATTAAAAGATTAGCTTTGCAAAAAAAGAAAAGTGAATTAGTTCAAAAATGGACTAAAGAAAAAATATCTGATACATACATAAAAATACATGATCAATATAAAAATTGTGACTTTGAGTATAATTGGATAAAAAAATAAAATCTTTAATTATTAATTAAATTGAAAAAGAAATATGTCTGATGTTACAGCAATAAAACAGCTAGTGTCTAGCTATGATACTTTAAAAAAGGAAATATCAAAAATAATTATTGGTCAAGAAGATGCTATCGACCATGTTCTAATTTCTATTTTATGTGGAGGACATTCATTACTTATTGGTGTACCTGGATTAGCGAAAACTTTATTAGTAAACACAGTTTCACAAGCTTTAGGACTTGATTTTAAAAGAATTCAGTTTACACCAGATTTAATGCCTTCAGATATAGTAGGTAGTGAAATATTAGATGAAAACAGAAAATTTAAATTTTTAAAAGGACCTATTTTTTCTAATATTATTCTAGCAGATGAGATTAACAGAACACCTCCTAAAACTCAAGCTGCTTTATTAGAAGCAATGCAAGAAAAAACAGTTACGGTAGCTGGTCATTCATATGAGTTATCAAAACCATTTTTTGTGCTTGCAACACAAAATCCAATTGAACAAGAAGGAACATATCCATTACCAGAGGCTCAATTAGATAGGTTTATGTTTTCAATATTTTTAGATTATCCTTCTTTTAAAGAAGAAGTAGAAGTTGTTAAAAGTACAACTTCAACAAATAAAAATAAAATAAATCCTATTTTAAATGCTCAAGAAATAATAGATTTTCAGGAGTTAATTAGACGTATTCCTGTAGCCGATAATGTTATTGAATATGCTGTTAATTTAGTAAGTAAAACACGTCCAAAAGGTGATACTGCAACAGATATTGTTAAACAATATATTGATTGGGGAGCTGGACCAAGAGCTTCACAAAATTTAATACTAGGTGCAAAGGCACATGCTGCAATTAATGGAAAGTACTCTCCAGATATTGAAGATGTTCAAGCAGTTGCTTATGGGATTTTACGTCATAGAATTGTAAGAAATTATAAAGCTGATGCTGAAGGAATAACCGAAGAGAATATTATTAAAAGCTTATTTTAATAATTTAACTGACGATGGCTAATGAAGTAAAGAGAGTAGTGGCAAGCAGGATTAAAACTGCTAGGATATTTTTTATAATTTCTGCTTTATATGGTTTACTATTACGGTTAAATCATCTAATTGAAATACCAATTAAATATAAAAATATACTTCAAGCACATTCACATGTTACATTTTTAGGTTGGGGTTTTTTAGCAGTAATTAGTATTATAGGTTTAGTATATTATCCTGATAAGATTGTAAAATCAGTTTATTTAAAGCGTCTTTTTCAAATAATGACTTATACTTTATTTGGAATGTTAATAAGCTTTCCTATACAAGGATATAAGTTATTTTCAATAATTTTTTTGTCTATTTTTTTGATTACAAGCTATTTGTATCTATTTGATATTTATAGGACTCTAAAATCAATTAAAACTACTAGCTCAAAATTCATAAGAACAGGGATAATATATTATTACTTATCCAGTTTAGCTATTTGGACAGTTGCCATAATTACTTCAAAATATGGTAAAATTGATATGTATTTTAATGCTGTATATTTTTATTTGCATTTTTTATACAATGGCTTTTTTGTTTTTATACTTTTTGGCTTACTTATTAAATATATTGAAAATAATAATATAAAGATAAGTGAAAAGGTTATAAGTGAATTTTACTGGTTTACAAATATAGCAGTAATGCCAGCATATGCATTATCATTATTATGGAATAAAATGCCTAGTTATGTTTATATAATTGGATTTATTTCTGTATTACTACAAATATTATCTTTATACTTTTTATTCTTTATAATTAGAGAGGTTTTAAAATCTATAAATAATAAACATATAAAAAACATTGCAATATTTGTATTAGTATCTTATTATATTAAAGTAGCATTGCAATTTTTAAGTGCATTCCCTCAAATAATAGAAAAGGC
>Ga0256844_10000456_pt1 | contig 15733 bp, 12 predicted proteins | sample MusselsmetaG_FD_189100 | JGI IMG/M metagenome (GOLD analysis project Ga0256844, IMG submission 189100) | Mussel associated microbial communities from hydrothermal vent at the East Pacific Rise, Pacific Ocean - Mussels | ecosystem: Host-associated > Mollusca > Shell > Unclassified ... | reverse complement strand
TCTGCATGTTCAAAGCAACAAATATACCAACACACAAAAAAAGGCTATTTGAAAAGCACAATATCTTTTAAATCAAGAGTTTAGTTTTTTTAAGAAAAAACATTTCTGCGGGCACTACGCATACAGATACATCAGTCACAATAAAATTTGAATGATTTGTTCAAGTAGTATAAAAAATCAGGCAAGATTTGTTCAAATAATTGTAATTGAACAAATTGTTCACTTGTAAATTTATTATCATAAGCTGTATGTCATTACTTTAAATTAACTCCATACTATTGTTTTAGCTGAGTTTCCTTATAATTTTTTGCAAAAAAACATACAATGTGATTATCTTGGTATAGTATTTGCTCTAATACAAAGTTAAGTGTGACACACTAGCAAATATATCAATCATATTGTCATTTCGGAGAAAAAAGAGTGCAGACAATGAGCCATAAAGTTACTAACAGCCTACTGAATTATCTTCAACACGGTAATGAAGTGGATCGCTGCTATGCAGCTAAAACACTGGGCAACCTGAAGATAGAAGCGGCCACTGATGCCTTGCTTGAACGTACCCGAGATGAGGATATTGATGTCTGTATTGATGCCATCACAGCATTAGGCAAAATAAAGTCTGCTGCTGCGATTCCTGCATTACTTGAATCTCTGGAAAAAGACCCGGACGGGGATATCAAACTGGCCGTTACCGAATCTCTTGCTCATTACCAAAGTGATGAGGCCATCGATGTTCTATTAAAACTTGCTGAAGATCGCCCGGAGCAAATGCAATTTGATGAGAATGCCAATTGGGATAGCTGGTGGGATATTCAGGAAAAAGCCATCGTCATTCTTGGTAAGATGAAAGTTAAACATGCTTTCCCGGTTTTAAAACGGGTACTTGAAGATGAATTCGGTCAGGACATTGAAGCCGTGATCCTTAAAGCTATGGCTCAACTTGAAGATAGTGAGGCAGATGACTATTTAATTAGCCGCTTAAATAACCAGGCCACAGAATTTAAGGAAAGACAACAACGTCGTGCTGCCACTGCTCTGGGATTTTCATCCACTAACAAAACATTAAAAGCTTTAGGCCGAGCTCTGGTAAGCCCATCCGCTGATACTCGTGAGAATGTGCTCTATGCCCTGGGCCGACGTAAAGCCAGCCAATATATTCGAGCAATCATCCTGAGTCTGCGCGATGAAAGTGCCAATGTGAAACGTGCAGCTCTGGAAGTATTGCAGCAATTGGCAGAGCAGTTACAAAACAATCCTGAGTTTGATTTTAATCGCATTGCCGCTATGCTCAAGTTCACCGATATTAAGGAAGATGATGTCGTATTACAAACTGCCATTCTGGCTTTTTTTGAGCAGCAGGAAAAGATATCACCCTTTATTGGTACACTCTCAGAACAAAGCCAGCAATTGTTTATAGATGCCCTAAGTGCCCGGGATGATAAAGTCCTGACACAGGCTGCGCAACTTGCCGGACTTACTGGTGATCGACAAAGTATTGAACCGTTGTTCAACCTGAGTTTAGCAGAAAAGCATTCCGCATGGGTTAGAAAAGAAGCTATTCTGGCTCTGGGTAATAATATTCACCGCATCACTGACGCAGATGAAAAAGCCACGGCTTTGATTAAACTAAGACAGCTTATCCATGATAAAGAGCAAACGGTTCGCGCTTCAGCATTACAGGCTCTGATGATGATTTCTAATCTTAATCAACAGCACAAAAATAAAACAGAACCACTACCGGCAATTAGTATTTTACTGGCGACACTTAAGGGTGAACAATTTGATCTTGATGAACAGGATGCACAAACAGCCTGTTTAACAGGTGAACAACCCAACGAATCCAATTGTGCCCGCTGTACTCAAAATAGCGAGTGTTCTGATGATGTCAAGGTCGCAGAGGCTATTATCAAACAATTTGATATGCAGGAAGTCACTGATAGTGACCATCTGATTCCCGCCAATGAAGAACAGCCTATAGTCGCCGCGACATCAACTTTAGATGCCATCCTCATGGATAATATTGAAAGCGCCCAGGCCATGCCTGAACAAAGTGAAGCTGAAAAGGCCCATGACACCACACTAGGTCCTTTTATCTCCGAAGAACTTGATGAAGACATGGATGAATTCGTCGCTATTATGCAAAAAAGCTTTGCTCACGGGAAAAAAATTAATCGTCGTAAAGTCGATGTTTTTGCCGATGCACGTCATATCTGTGCACGTTTATTAGCAGACAACAGACAATCGCAATACGATGAAATAATTGTTAATGCTTTAGCCCAATGCCTTAATGATGATGATCAATATCTACGTCAGGAAGCAACCGAATCACTGGCACAAATCAGCCGCAAAAATCCATTAATCAATGGTTTGAACAATACCTTTGGCAAATTAATTACTTTACTGGATAGCAAAGACTCTGATATGCGTATTGCCTGTATTCATGCCCTGGCCCACTCGGGTAATCGTGCAGCCCTACCGCACTTACTTGACTATTTATCGGATAGCGAATATCTAGTTCAATTACATGCCCTACAGGGATTAGTCTATATTATTACCAATGAAGCCGGTTTAAACAAAGCACAACAGACAGAGCATATGGTGTTGGATGAAATCACTAATAAACAGGTAATCTCGGCTCTTTTTGACTGTTTAAACAATAAAAATTATAGTGTTTCAATGGCAGCAATTGAGGCTTTAGCCAAGTTACAGCAAGCCCAGGCAATTGAACAATTCATTGATGTCGCACTGAGCGATGAAGGCCAGTCTGCCCGACGTATATCTGAATTATTAAAACAACTGGATAGCGAAAAAAGCACTGAATTATTGCTGATGCGTTTAGACACAGTCGCAGACAGCTCCTATCGACGATATGTAATGGAAATGCTGGAAGTTATTGTCAGCACGGACAAACAGCAGGTGGCAGCCTGATAGAACATTTTAGCTTCACATGACCCTAACCCCTTAATTCAACATACCAGGAATCTGAATATGAAAAAAACAATTGCAACTATTGCTCTGGCTACTGCAACCGCATTTAGTATGCCGTTGATGGCCGCTTATAAGGTCGTTGATGTCGCCAATGGTGGTTCCATTACCGGCAAAATCAATTTTACCGGCAAAGATGCGGCCCCCGTTATTTACAAAGTAGCTAAAGATACCGACACCTGTGGTACAGAAAACCGCGTTATTGACTATGTAGATGTTAAAAATGGCGCTTTAAGAAATGTTGTGGTCTACCTGGACAAAGTAAAGTCAGGTAAGAAATTTGACAAAATAGAAGCTAAAATTGATCAAAAAGGCTGTGCCTTTTTACCCTTTATGAGTGTCATGACGAATGGCAGCTTATTTGAGGCCACCAACTCTGATCCGGTGTTACATAATATCCATACCTATGAAATTATGGGTCGTGCCAAAAAGACTGTTATGAATGTCAGCCAGCCAAAACAGGGGGCAACCACCAAGAAAAAGGTCAAGCTTAAGCGTGGTGCCGGTATGAAGCTTGAGTGTGATGCCCACGACTTTATGCATGGTTTTGTCTTTGTTGCTAAAAATCCCTACTATGCCGTTGTCGCTGATGATGGTACCTATACCATCAAGGATATTCCAGCAGGAAAATATAAAGTCAAAGCATGGCATGGTACTTTAGGCGAGAAAAAAGGCAAAGCTAAGGTCACCGCTGGTGGTTCCAGCACCGTTGACTTTACTTTTAAAGGTAAGTAACACACTCTGATAATTCCCAGAGTTAGCATCTCCAGTAACGAAGTCGAATCGACTTCGTTACTGGTTTACAGGCAATATTATTATGAATAAAAAAACTTATCCAAAGCTGGCCTTAGGCAAAACAGATTATGTCATTCTCTCCGGAGGAATCATTAATATTGTCGTTATTGTTACCATTTTTATTTTCTGGTTACTCTATACCTGAATACCTAAATCCAACAATAAATATTTAAGAGCAGGCCATGCAAACTAATACCGTCACTACCACTGGCATCAATGATCAGAACAAGCAAAACTCCACCGATATGGATACCGCCTATCGTTCTATTCTGCTTGCCGTTGATTCCTCAGATCACTCTAACCAGGCTACTGAAGATGCTATTGAGCTTGGTTCCTTATATCAATCAGTCATTACTGCATCCCATGTTTATGCTGCACAGATGCATGACTTACGTTTTAAACAAATGGAAGGTGGTTTACCCGAACAGTTTAGAGAAGAAGATGAATTAGAACGCCAGCGTGATATACATGACTCACTGATCACTAAAGGCTTATCGATTATTACTGATTCTTATTTAATTCAGGCTGAAAAAGTATGTGATAAGGCAAATTTAACGTTTAAAGGACGCTCCTTAGAAGGTAAAAATTATAAATCATTGGTGCATGAGGCCAATAACAACCAATACGATTTACTGGTAATGGGTTCATTAGGACTTGGCGCAATTGAAGGCAGTATCATTGGTACCGTCTGTGAACGAGTCACACGCCGCAGTCTGATTGACACGCTCATCATTAAACAACCCAGACGAAGTATTAAAGAAGGCCCTATAGTGGCAGCCATTGATGGTTCCAAACAATCCTATGCCGCACTGATTACAGCCCTTAAACTTGCTCAACAGTGGCAAGTTGCGTTACACATCGTTTCTGCATTTGATCCTTATTATCATTATGTAGCATTTAATAGTATCGCTGATGTACTCAGCGATGAAGCAGGTAAAGTCTTCCGTTTTAAAGAGCAGGAACAATTACACGAGGAGATCATTGATGATGGTCTGGCAAAAATTTATCAGGGGCATTTAGATGTAGCAGAGCAGTTAGCTGAAGAATTTTCAATTAAAGCAGAAACTCATCTGTTATCAGGAAAACCCCACTATGTTATCGAACAGTACATTAAAAAAATTAATGCCAGTTTACTTATTATTGGCAAAACAGGAATTCATCAAGATGATGAGCTGGACATTGGCGGCAATAGTGAAAACCTGTTACGCAACTCATCCTGTGCATTATTATTAACTCAGCGAAGATACACACCGCGGATAGAAATGATTGCCGAATCAACAACCACCTGGTCAACTCAGGCTGAAGAAGCGATGAAAAAAATCCCACCCTTTGTACATAATATGGCTCGAGCGGCTATTTTACGTTATGCCCAGCAAGAGGGACACACTGTGATCACTGCCCGCATTGTGACCGAAGCCACTAAAAACATGTGTCCGGCCGGCATGAAAAACCTTGATAATTTAGTGGATGCCGCGACACAGGCAAAACAGGCGACAAAAATTAAAACAGCACCTGCCGGTGCATTTAACATGAGTTGGTCATCAGAAGCAGATACACTATTACAGCAGGTTAATGATGAAACACTCAGGCATAACACTAAAATGCGTGCTGAAAAACGAGCACTGACTGAAAAATCAACTCAAGTCGGTGTTGAACATATTCTGCCTTTTATCGTTAATCCGAAAATAAAACAACAACAATCAGCAGCCACTGAGCAAAAAGCTTCTAAGTGTCCATTCTCATCAATGGCGGATATGAGTGCTCTGGATGCTGCGACCAACCTCCCCTGGACTGACGAAGCGCGACAAAGACTAAAACAGATCCCCGAAGGCACTAGCCGCACCATGACAGAAAAAGCCACCAATGCCATTGCCCAGCAGCAAAATATAAAGCAAATTGATATTAATTTTATGCAACAGGTTTTAGACATTTTTTCTTCCGGTTCAGCAAAAATTAAACGCACTCTTAGCTGGGATGATGATGCACTTGCATCGCTCAGGAATGCACCGGCAATGGTGCAGGGCATGCTGATCAAAGAAATTGAAGGCTATGCTATGCGCCATGATCAGCCGCAGGTTAGCCTGGAAATAGCACAGCAGGTCAAGCAACAATGGGCGGATGATGGACGCTTTCACCTTGACCCGGTTGATCCCAGGAATAGTGAATAAACCAATGGATAACTTATTCCACTTACAACAGCAGAATAAGGAACTTTATCTGCTGGCAATTAATATTACTAAACGCTGTAATCTGGCCTGTGAGCACTGCTATCTTGATGCAGACACCTTAAAAAATGGTCAAAATAATGAACTCAGTGTAAGTGAAATTAACTCCTTACTCAATGAAGTTGCCAGCCGAGGCACCCAGACAATGATAGTGCTCACTGGTGGCGAACCTCTGGCACGAACCGATCTTGAAGCAATGATCCGCCATGGAAAAAAACTGGGCCTGGCCATGGTCGTTGGTACCAATGGCACCTTATTAACTGCCCGCCGAGTAGCCTCATTAAAAGCAGCAGGCGTTTTAGGGGTTGGTATTAGTGTCGATTCATTACATGCTGCACAACATGATAAATTTCGGGGACTTAAGGGCAGTTGGCAGAAAACTTATCGTGGCATACAGCATTGCCGTGAACAGGACTTATCCTTTCAGATTCATTTTACCGTCACCCGTAACAACTATCACGAATTGCACGACATCATTCAATTTTCACATAGCAATGGTGCGCGGGTGCTTAACCTGTTTTTCCTGATTTGTACCGGACGGGCAGAATCTGCATCCGATATCAGTGCTGAGCAATATGAGTATATTCTAACCGAAATCATTAAAGTACAGGCTGAGTATACGGATATGATTATTCGTCCTCGCTGTGCCCCGCATTTTAAGCGTATTGCTCATCAATTAAATCCTGATTCAGCCATTACCCGTGTCAGTGGTTTTGATGGTGATGGTTGTATTGCCGGCAGTCATTATTGCCGTGTTACTGCCAATGGCGATGTCACAGCCTGCCCGTATATTAGCACTGTATCAGGTAATATTCGTCAGCAAAGTTTTTTATCTGTCTGGGATCAGGCCGATGAATTTAAGGCATTAAGAAATCCCCGGCTTAATGGTGCCTGTGGCGAATGTGAATACCAGCAATTGTGCGGTGGCTGTCGTGCACGTCCTCTGGCCCTGGGAGGCAAGCTAATGGATGCCGATCCTTATTGTGCCTATGTACCTCATGGTGGAGCAATCATTAAACCCTTTAGTATTGACGAACAGCAGGCCATATCATGGCATACAGATGCCCAGCAGCGCCTATCCAGAATCCCTGGTTTTTTACAGAAAATGATCAAAAAAAGAGCCGAGGCTTATGTAATAGAGCAAGGTGAAACAATAGTAAGGGCTGAACATCTAAGTCATCTGGCGAGTAAGCGTTTTGGTACAAAACTCCCCTATGCAAAACCCTCTTTTCGCAAAAATAGTACATCAGGCAAGTTTACTAATGACGACTGATAATATCGACTTAGATGTACTCATTGTCGGTGGCGGTATTTCCGGACTAAGCACCGCCTGGTGGCTGGCCCAAAAAGGTCTTCGCGTACAGGTTTGGGAAAAATCTGCTCAGGCAGGTGGCAAAATTAAAACCAATAGAAGTAATGGTTTTCAAACTGAACAAGCTGCTTCTATGATCATGAACTTCAAAGCTGAAGTGGATCAGTTCTTTTGCCAAAGCGGATTAGATAAATATAAAACCCAGCGTTTATTAGATGCTGAAAGCAGTCGTTACTTAATTCATCAGGGCAAACTACAGCCAATACCAATGACCATTGCCCGCTTATTTTTTTCATCGATGTGGAGTAATCAGGGCAAGCTGCGTTTATTAATGGAGCCGTTTGTCGGCAAAACTAAAAAGCCGAATGAAACCGTTAGTGAATTTATTAACCGACGTTTTGGCAACGAATTTCTGGAAAAAGCCATGGAGCCGTTTATCGCCGGAACCCTGGCATCGGATCCGGATTTAGCCAGCGCACAACATGTTATCCCACGTCTGACCGCTTTAGAAAAAAAATTCGGCAGTATCAGCGTAGGAATTATTGCCCATAAAATTACGGGTAAACGTACCGCAAGAAACCCGGAAAGCTTTTCTTTTGTAGACGGCATGCAGACTTTACCTGAATATTTAGCCCATTATAGCAATATCGGCTTTCACGCGAACATCAATGTGCAGCAGTTAATCCAGCACAAACAGGCGAAACAACATTACTGGCAAATCCTGGCCGACACAGCAGAGGGTGAGTTACATTGTAAAGCACATCATGTGGTTTTATCCAGCCCCGCTGAAAGTGCAGCCCAATTGCTCCGTCCGCTTAATGCCCAACTTGCTGATTTACTCAATAGTATTGACTATGCTCCCCTGTCTGTCGTTCATATTGGCCTGCAGCGTAGCGCCGTTAAACATCCGCTGGATGGTGCCGGCTTTCTTGTCCCACGACAGGAGCAACAGGGAGATAAGCTGGCAATCAATGGCAATCTCTGGATGAGTTCAATTTTTTCTGGTCGGGCAGATGAGGATCAGGTGTTATTATCCAGTTACCTTGGTGGTGCACGCAAGCCCGAAGCAATTAACTTATCCCATGAGCAAAGTATTGCTCAGGTACTACGCGATATCAGACCATTACTGGGTATTAATCATCAGGTTGAGCCGATAATGACACGAGTGGATAAACACTATAAGGCCCTCCCCCTGTACCATGGTAATTATCAGCAAAAACTACAGGCAATTGAGCAGCAATTATCAACTCTGAACGGCCTGTATCTTGAAGCAAATTATAAGGGAGGGGTATCAATACGTGATCGTATCACCTCAGCAAAAGCAACTGCCAATCGCATTATTAAACAGATGAAGCAGGCAGAAAAAACAGCTAATTATCAGCAACAAACACATAAGTCCGCCAATCAGCCATCACTGGCCGATCATTTTATTGATAATAAAATAATGCAAAGACCTGTCTAATGACTAGCAATACGAACTTTGACAGTAGCAATAGTAAATTTATTCCAGGTCAATTCAAACCGGCACGTTTGGTTTTACTGGTACTTATTATTATGTTGTGTATTTCTCAGGCAATAAAATGGTATAGCAACGCTGTTACCTTACCCCGATTCTGTGAAGATCCACAAGCTGCTCTGCATCACCTGGATGAGTTAATCAACAAACAAAAACCAGTAGGTGAAGGTCGGCTGGCACGCAAGCCTTATATTATTGCGGCCAAACTGATTTATCTGGTCCCCCAACAATCCAATGAAAGCAATGATAATTATCTGCAAAGATTGCAGACTGAATTAAGTACACGGTGTGTACGATGAGTTATTCCAAAGGACATCCATCAGCCCTTGTGGCTCATTTTTTCCCCGGAAAATCACAGTCATTTATCTGGCATTTTTTATTGTTCCTTTTACCCGTCACCCTGGTTTTAATCATCGGTATTAGCCTGCATTATTCCTTTCAGGTGAAGGCTAACCTTGAAACTCTGGAAAAAACAGATCTACTCAATGTACGTCTGGCACAATTAACCATCAATAATGTTTTACAGGATATTGTCTCCGACATTAAATATTTACAGGAGCATAATCAATTACGTAATGGTTATATCAATACCCCCAGGGCCCGAAAATTACTTGAACAGGATTTTTTAAGCTTTTCTAAAAATCGAAAAATCTATGATCAAATTCGCTACCTTAATCTAGATGGTAAAGAAATTGTACGTATTAATAATCATAACGGTAACCCCTATATTGTTGCCATTGAACAATTACAAAAAAAAGACAGCCGCTACTATGTCGCCAACACCCTGGCACTTAAAAAAAATGATATTTACTGGTCACCCTTTGATCTGAATATTGAAAATCATAAAATTGAACAACCGTATAAGCCTACTATTCGTATTGGCACACCGGTATATAGTTCCTATGGGCGTCGTACCGGCGTACTAATACTCAATTTTGATGGAAAAAAACTCATCAATGAATTTCGCCGGGCAACTGCCAATATTGCTAATCATATAATGTTAGTCAATGAATCCGGTTATTGGCTTATCCATCCTCAATCAAAAAATGAATGGGGCTTCATGTTTGGCAATACAAATACATTTGCTTCTGAACATCCACAGTTGTGGCAGGAAATCATTAATAATCCGCGTATAAGTCAACAATACTTTGAAAATAATTTGCTCACCTATGCCACACTTTTTTTTAATCGTACCGGCAGTACGAATAAAAGCAATAAACATCCTGTTAAAAAATTAGGTTTCTGGAAAATTATTGCCTTTGCCAGTCCCCAACTACTCAATCAGCTGCATATTGATTTTTTCCAGCGTAATGTACTATTTTATAGCATTATTTTTTTATTAATCGCCATTGGCGCATTTCTGTTAGCACGTCTGCAAATCTATAATCAAAAATCCGAAGCTCAGGGTGAATATGAACGCAGTTTTAGAAATATTCTCGAATCCATGGAATTGATTGCTATTACCCTGGATAAAGATGCACGGATCATTTTTTGCAATCATTCATTTTTACAGTTTACCGGCTATCATTTAGCCGATATTATCAAACAAAACTGGTTTAATATTTTTACTGATAGCACCGAGCGTGAAGATAAACAACAACAATTCAATCAATTATTTATTGGTGCCCATAATGTCGGTCATAGAGAAGAACAGATTATCATAAAAAACTCTAAGAAACGTCTCTTTGGTTTTAGTAGTACTCTTAGCTATGATGCACAAAGACAGGCAATCAGCATTACCTTTATTGGTACCGATATTACTGAGCAGCGTTATACCGAAAATGAATTACGCAAAGCCAGTCAAGCCATCGAACAAAGTCCAAATACTGTTTTAATTACTGATATCGATGGACAAATCATCTACACCAACCCAAAATTTACTGAACTGACCGGCTATAGTAAAGATGAAGTTTTAGGGAAAAACCCTAAAATTTTGCAATCCGGCGAAACGGCTAATAATGATTATAAAGCACTTTGGCATGCCTTGAATAATGGTAAAGAATGGATTGGTGAATTTCATAATCGCAAAAAAAATGGTGAGCTTTATTGGGAATCAGCCCGTATTTCTGCCATTAAAGATACCCAGGGCAATATTACCCATTTTCTAGCTGTAAAAGAGGATATCACTGAAAAAAGACGTCTGGCAGAGGAAGTTAAACTAAGAAACAAAGAAATAGCTAAAAATGAATTACTGGCTGGAGTGGGAAAAATGGCCAATATGATTGCTCATGATCTGCGCAATCCACTATCTTCTATTAAAATGGGCATGCAAATATTACATGCTTCACCTGATAACCCCTTGGGAGACGAAGGTAAAGAACTAATCGATATTGGCCTTGAACAGGTACATTACATGGAAAGCATTCTAACGGCTCTTTTAAGTTTTTCAAGACCTGATCAGCTTAACCTTGAATGGATCTCTATTGAAAAACTATTAGATACCTCATTAATCAGTGTACAAAGAAAAATTGATAAAAATAAAGTCACTATTAATAAAGATTACCAGACGGGCCTACCGACTGTTCATGCTGATAAAACAAAAATACGTCAGGTTTTTTCCAACTTACTCAGCAATTCCCTGCAGGCATTAGAAAACCAGGATAACAAAGGCGCGGTTATATCAATTTCACTATTTATCACTATAACTGATCTTGGGCCTATGCTGGAGGTGCAGATTGCTGATAATGGTGTGGGTATTGATCAAGCCACACAAAAAAAACTATTTGAACCTTTTTTTACCACCCGTGCTAAGGGAACTGGTCTGGGACTGGCAATTGTTAAACGTATTATGGATCAACATAAAGGCTATATAAGTGTTAATTCTGAACCTTCGTCCGGAACAACAATCAGTATTATATTACCTTTATCATTAACTAAAGATGATTAAAAAATGAGTACTCTATTAATAATTGATGATGATAAAGCCAGTTGCCGCATGTTGCAAATGCACTTTCGCAGCCAGGGGCATGATATTAAATTAGCCCATTCAGTTGATGAGGGTCTTATGCAGGATGATGGATTATTACCCGAAGTCATTATTCTTGATATACGTATGCCGGGTCGAAGTGGTTTAGAAGGTCTCCCTGATATTAAACAAAAATATCCTAATAGCCGCATTATAATGATCACTGCATTTCATGACATGAATAGTACTATTCAGGCGATGAAAGATGGTGCCGATGATTATATTCACAAACCTATCGATCTGCCAGAACTTGATCAGGCAGTTGCTAAGGCGCTTATTTCCCACTATGGCTCCGATGATGATATACAAATCGACACACTGCCTTTTTCTGATTCTGTCATTAATACCATGGTTGGTAGTAGCCCGGCAATGCGTGATATATTTAAAACAATTGGTCGGGTAGCACAAAGTCCAGCCAGTGTATTAATTACTGGCGAAAGTGGTACTGGCAAAGAATTGGTAGCACGGGCGATTCACTTATCCAGCGAGCGTGCTAACGGCCCGTTTATTGCAATTAACTGTGCAGCTCTGGTGGAAACATTGCTTGAGTCCGATATGTTTGGCCATGAAAAAGGCTCATTTACCGGTGCCGTCAATAAACAGTTCGGGAAATTTGCACTGGCAAATGATGGTACCATCTTTCTTGATGAGGTAGGTGAATTATCATTAAGTATGCAAGCAAAATTACTGCGTGTACTACAGGAAAAAGAATTTATTCCGGTCGGTGGTAAAACCATACAGACCACGAATGCCCGGGTAATTGCGGCGACAAATATTGACTTTAATGAACAGGTAAAAAATGGCCTGTTTCGTGAAGATTTATTTTATCGTCTGCAGGTTGTTAATATTCACATCCCACCTCTAAGAGAGCGCAAAGAAGATATTTTTGATCTGGCACAATCATTATTAGGCCGGGCCAACAAAGAAATGAATAAGAATGTTAATCGTGTTGCCATCGATGTTATGCATGCCCTGCGTAATTACGACTGGCCCGGTAATGTTCGTGAATTAGAAAATGTGTTGATTAAATCCGTGGCAATGTCACCTCGGGATATCATTACAGCAGATTTATTACCCAAGAAAATCCTGCATAGTATTTCATCTCAAAGCATGAGCGAAGAGGCACTTAAAGATATTAATACGCTAAGCCTGCAGGAAATTGAAAAATTGCATATTCAACGTGTATTACTCAGCAATAATGGCCATAAAGGCAAAACCTGTGACATTCTCGGCGTTTCTCGTCCACGCCTGCGACGTTTAATTAAACAATACAATCTAACCGATAATGAAACAGGCAACACTCCTCAGGAAGAAACTCATAATGATTAATTTAGTAGTTAAAGCACTATTATTATTGCTCATCAGCAGTCCGTTATCTGCGGCTGACGCAGTGCTAAATTCAACAAGTAAAGAAGGACCAGTCGCTATTGGCGAGCGCGGTGGCAACTTTAGCCTATTTGGCAAACAGGGAATGGTCTCCTTATCTGACTTTAAAGGTAAGGTGGTTGCCATCTATTTTGGCTATACCAAATGTCCGGATGTCTGTCCAACTAACTTAAGTTTTCTCTCCAGCGCCATTGCCCAATTAACACCCACAGAGAAAAAACACTTTCAAAGTATATTTATCAGTGTTGACCCAGGACGTGATTCACCGGATGTGTTGGCAGATTATGTTAAGTTTTTTGACCCTGATATGATTGGTCTAAGTGCAGCACCAGATGATCTTGATCCGGTGGTCATACAATATGGAGCATTTTATGAAAAAGTGCCCTTCTCTAATTCTGCTTTAATGTATGGTATTGATCACACATCAGAGACCTATATTGTTGGACCGGATGGTAAATTAAGGACTATTTTACCTCATGCAAGCAACTCAAAAAAGATCTTAGAAAGCATTAGAAAGGCACTTAAATAAGAAACAACATCAAGATTAGCGATAAAGAATTCCATAAATAACTAAGCGAGCACAAAAAAGCCAATGTGTTTTCACAATAAAACTTATCTTATTAGCTTTCAAAGCTAAGCAGGCAACTGAAAAAGGTAATAACTATGCAACAGAATCTTCATGCTATTCGTGGTGCAGTACTCAGTTATGCCGCTGATCCATTTCAATACGATATTAAAAGTTCCATGAACTATGAGTCCGATGCCATCATCATCATTAGCGATGGTACAATCAGTCAATTTGGTCCCTACAATACACTATTGTCAACCTTGCCAGAAAACTTAGCAATAACACATTATCAGGATAGTATCATTATGGCCGGTTTTATTGACTGCCATGTCCATTATCCGCAAACTCAGATCATTGCTGCCTTTAGCAGACAACTTATTGACTGGTTAGACAAATATAGTTTTATAGCCGAACAACAATTTAAAAACAAGCAGCATGCTCACGAAGTCTCTAAGATTTTTCTTCAGGAGTGTCTGCGCAATGGAACTACAACTACCGCTAACTTTTGCACAGTTTTTCCCGAGTCAGTCGATGCTTTTTTTGAGCAATCAGAAAAATTAAATATGCGTAATATTGCCGGCAAACTTATGATGGATCGTAATGCTCCTGACAATTTACTCGATACACCTCAACAGTCCTATGATGAAAGCAAAGCACTGATTAACAAATGGCATGCTAATGGACGACAATTATATTGTGTCAGCCCCAGGTTTGCGCCAACCAGTTCAGCCGAACAAATGGATATGGCCGGCCAAATCTGGCAAGAACACCCCGGTACTTATTTACAATCTCATATTTCTGAAAATATCAATGAACTGGCCTGGGTTAAACAGCTTTTTCCACAATGTTCCAGCTATCTGGATGTTTATGATCAATATGGTCAATTAGGTCCCCGTGCCATATATGGTCATGGAATATATTTAACAGAAGAGGAACTGCAGCGTTGTCATGATACCGGTACTGCAATCGCGCATTGTCCTACTTCAAACTTATTTCTGGGCAGCGGCTTATTCAATATCGCTAATGCAATGAAAGCAGAACGACCTGTACGAGTGGGCCTGGCCACAGATTTGGGTGCAGGTACCAGTTTTTCTATGTTACAAACAATGAATGAGGCCTATAAAGTTGCCCAGTTAAATGGCTGTCCACTCAGTTCCGGACAGGCATTTTATCTGGCAACCGGTGCAAGTGCCAGGGCATTATATCTTGATGATAAAGTAGGTAATATTGCTCCAGGAATGGAAGCTGACATAGTCGTTTTAGATTTAAATTCAACCCCTATCATAGAGTATCGTATGCAATACTGTGACAACATTGAAGAAATGCTCTTTGTACTGATGACCATGGGCGATGATCGCGCAGTACGTGCAACTTATATTGCCGGTAATTTAGTCTATAATAGAGAGTGACTCTACAGATAACCTTAAATAAACGCTTTAATTTCAAAAAATGAGTGTTCATCATTGATATCAGTAATTTTATATTCCAGTGGCAATGATGAATTTTTGGCCATTTCAATAAAACCTAAGCCTGCACCCCGGTTGTGTTTTTCTTTACCACTACGTCTGGTTTCCCGATAATAATCACGAATTTCCTGAGTATTAAGCAGACGTAGTTTTTCAAGTATATTGATCAGTTGTTCTTTATCAGTTCGATGCATAACATTAGCGCTATTAACAAAATATTTATTCTTTTTTTTATCAAAGCCTACTGTTGTTATTCCATTACTTTCAAAGATATTGGCATCTTTTTCTATCTTATCGGACGAATAACTCATAATATTTTGCATTTGCTCAGTGAGCACAGAAAAAACGTTATGAATAATTTTCAAGTTAAGTGCTTTTTTTCCAGTTCCTGTTCAATAGTTTCTACAATCCCTGACACAATCGACTGGGAAATAGTACCACTAAAACTAAAAAAAACACCTTCACTTTCTAACAAAGATCTAAGCTGATAGAGATGACAGTGGTTTCGTGAAATT
>Ga0256844_10000455_pt1 | contig 15733 bp, 39 predicted proteins | sample MusselsmetaG_FD_189100 | JGI IMG/M metagenome (GOLD analysis project Ga0256844, IMG submission 189100) | Mussel associated microbial communities from hydrothermal vent at the East Pacific Rise, Pacific Ocean - Mussels | ecosystem: Host-associated > Mollusca > Shell > Unclassified ... | reverse complement strand
ATCTATATAATATCTATGAACTTGATTATCCAATGGACTGACATAACGAATTGGAAACGGCTCTGTTCCCCAGCTCTTGATTTTGTCACTTGTGTCAACATATTTCATAAAGGCCTTTTCCCAGCTTGATCGATATTCAGGTAGCGTTCCTGAGTTCATCGTCTTGTCAATAGGTTGAATATATTTTTCTTCGTTTATTGGTTGGTAGAATCCCCGGTGAAACCTACCACCTTTTCTTTTTCTTTTGTTATTGTAACGTGGTCTACTTATTGCCATTTTCTAACTTTCTTTTAGTATTTCTACGGGTATAGGTTTCAATACAGCATAATAACCAAATAATTTGTTATATAAACCCAATGTAGAAAAAGATTTATCATAAGCTCTCCAAAAAGATACTCCACCTACTGCGTCAAGTAAAATATTCCATACTGATAAAACGTCACTATACATAAAACTTTGACCTAAATCAGAAACATCAGATACCGTCTTAGGGTTTTCGATTCCTTTACGCTTTAGCAAAGTTGTCATACCTTTTGGGTTTTCTTTATATAACAAAAACAAAAACGAATCTAAATTTTTAGACAAATCTTTATTTTGTTGAATCCTAGAATCAGTCTCAGCAAAATCTTTTTTACTAATTTTGTTTTTTGTAATAAAAATAGTTTCTCCGTATCTTTTTATATCTTCTAAATTATCACCAAAATAAATACCTGGGCCATATACCATTTTGGATTTATCGATATATTTCTCCATATTATCAAATGGATTGGTTTTCCTGCTTCTGGCATTATACAAATAAACATCACTTGATTCTGTGAATAGTTCTGTGAATTTCATATCATCCACCCATCCATGTTTCTGAGGGAACTGCTGCAGCAACAAGGAATTGGTCTTGTGGCATTACAATTACCCTACCAGATACATTATTATAGATATACATTCTCAGCACTGGAGAGCCCTTGAATTTGTGCATAAATGGTTGAATATCTTTATATTGTACTCCACCCTTTTTCTTGCTTAACTCACTAAAAAAACTAGCTATCATTACTCTATTTTTCATTGGCATCCAGTGGAGATTCAAACCATAAAAGTGAGTATTCATAAGTTTTGGGTTTCTGGACCAGCCTAAACAAATAATCAATGGAGTTCTATCGTACTTTTTTGTAGCGTCTTTAGCGTTATAATTCATTGCCACTAATGAACCAGGTTTAAATTTTGATTTTGCTTTTGGTTGAAGAAAATCTTTTTTGATTTGCTTATATAGTCTCTTGGCGTGTTTTTTGATATATTTTATTTTATCTTTGAGAAATTCTTTGGTTTTTTTGAATACTCCAGACATAAAACTTTCATTGACTTTAGATTTTGAATATTTTTTGTTTACTTTTCTTACTTTCATTTGCTTTCCTTTAATGTGTTTATAAGGTATATTATGTTATAATAGTACATAATAAGTTATACTATTTATAAAGGAAAACAATGAAAGTAAGAACTAAATACACAAAAGAAGATATTGGGTTGGTAGTAGAACTCACCAACGTAGACAAAAGTGGACCATTTGATGCTGGATTGTTTAAAATCAAAGATGTTGATAATGACAGTATCAAGGCGATAACCCTAGAACCACTAAATGACTTGACTAACAAGAAAAAAGAAAAAACTTACCTTGATATTACCGGCAGAGTGGGAACTCCACATGGTTATACACACATCACAAATGAATACCCAGAAGATGAATTTATGGAGTATTACCTATGAAGCAAATGAATTTCACAAAAGATGATATTGGGATTGTGGTTCAATTAGAAATTGAACTTGATGCGATAAATGAAACTGGGGTGTACAGAATTACAGATATTGAAGATAACCCACAAAACGGAGATTTCATACTATTCAAAAATATTAGAAATTCATTAGATACTCATTTTACACCTATAACCGGACGTAATTATGCATCAAATGACAACTATACCATAGTAACTAAAATCTACCCAGAAGAAAAATATCCGGAGTATTACCTATGAGTCCAGAAAGCTCAAAAAGATTCACCGAAAGAGACCTCCAAGAAATAGATTATATGTTCAATGCTGGTTACCTTAGAATCTTTTTTAGTGAGTTCAACCGAAGTGAATATCTTGGTTGCACCGTCTTGGGTGACTTTTGTGATACTTGTTACTTCAAAGATAATTGTCCAGCTGGTGGTTATGGTGACCCAAAAGGCATAATCACAGAACTCCAAGAAACCCACCCAGAAAGGTTCCTATGAAAATCCAAATACTAAAAAGCACCGGCAGACTAAAGGTAGGAGATAAGGTAGATATGATAGAACAAGACCCACAAAGCTCAGTCGATAAAATGGAGTACACCGCTTGGGTCAAAATGGAAACTGGTACATGGCCTTTGTTCAGATATGAATATAAAGAGTTACCAATAGAATCACACCCAGAGGAGTACCTATGATTTTTATAAATTCAATTGACGATATAAAGCAAGGATTGGTGTATCAAGTAAAAGATAGATATGGTAAACATTTACTTAGAGTCACATCATGTGATGACAACGGAGATTTCGGTGTGGTGTTTTTAGATGATGCTTCAACTGGATCATTTGATAGACATTGGATAAGTGAAGTAAAAGTTGGAAAAGGATTCAATCAAGGGATGTATGAATTTAGACTAGTACCCCAAGATAAATATCCGGAGTATTACCTATGAAAATAAACGATATAGTCCATCACTGGACCAATAAATATGATCTCATCGGAAAGGTATCAACCATCACATCAGCGGGTCGTGCGACTTGTAGTGTCATAAAAGACAATAACAACAACTGGACCATGAAGAACTTTAGCTTCAATCCCAAAGAAGATAACCACAAAGGTTACCCACCAGAAGAATACCCGGAGTATTACCTATGATTTATAAAAAACTAGAAAGACTAGAAGAGCTTCAAGGGTGCAATAACATCCTAATAAACGGTGCGAAAACCACCATAGAACAATTTCTTGTTGACGATCTTACAGACGTGACGGATTGGGATAGTATTATACAGACAGACCATGGATCTTATAGTTGTGGTTTTTTATTATCTCACGGCGATTACAAAGACAACAACATTCATGTCGTCAATAAAGAAAAATATCCAGAGTATTACCTTTAATGTGTTTGTAAGGTTTATTATGTTATAATATATAAAGGAATAAAATGATTTACAAAGTTTATTACAAAAACCCAGATCTTACCATTGATATTTTAGCTAGATGTGAAAGAATAGGCAAGTCCCAAGATTATCAAATAACAAAGATTTATAGAGTCTACGGAGGAGATACCTACATTGGTGAAAGATTCTCAAAGATAAACGCTGGTTTGGACTCATTTCAAATATCTATTGATGAAATGACTAAAGATAAAGAAGCTATGGAGTTCGAAGATAAATACCCAGAGGAGATGTTATGATTATCCAGAAAGGTGAAGTTATTCTAACACAGTCAGGTAAGTATATTTCTGGTGATTATGTCAACACCGCAGTAGAATCTTTTTTGGTTGAAGTATACAGAGATGTAGACGGAATGCAAGTATGGAGTAGAGTATACTCACAAGGAATACTTGCGGTTTATACCAAAGAAACACACCCAGAGGAGTACTTATGATAAAAGACACCCAAATTTACCAAAATATTTGTTCAAATGAAATACCACAAGTCAAAGCAAATGACATTATCTCATTGAAGATATATGATACCCACACAAACGGGCTTGATTATCACATGATAACCCTAGTGACGGAAGTCACTGATAAACATATCAAACTAACAGATATCGAACTTCTAGTAGAACCTGCCAGTGATTTTATTGAAGCAAGAGAATGGGAGTTAGGTTATAATACAATGCAACGAGCTGACCTTGAAACTTATAAATTTGTTTTATTAGGTACCAAAGAAACCCATCCGGAGTACATATTATGATATTAGAATTCGACAAATACATCGCACCTGGGTCATTGCCATCAGACCCAGTATTGATATACCCAGGGTTGCAATTGCATGTAAGACTAGACCGCTACTCCGTAAGTATAATAGGGTTACCATCTAGAAGTGGCCGTGATGTTATCAATGTAAATTGTGCCACACCAGAAAAAGCCCAGGAACTATTTAGAGATATTGATATGTTCCTTCAGTATAGAACACTAGATTTACCGGAGTACAAATTATGAAAGACAAACTAATGACGGACCTTGAAATTCAGTTCCATTTGTTGCATTTGATTATGAGTTACGGTGATCCATTTGAAGTAGCTATTGACGATATCAAGGAACCTTATAAAGCGATATTTCAAAAGAACCCGAAGTTCAACTTGGAACAATTCAAAGATAAATACCCGGAGTACCAATTATGATAAACCCAAGAATAAATGGGACGTTTTTATTAGAAAATAAAATGATTGGGCAAGTAACATCAAGACACCGAGATTTTTTCATAATGGAAGTGCAAGACGAAACATTCAAATACTCTTACAAGGATGGGCGAGCGTACCACCCAAAAAGATTGGGACTAGCACCATACCGGATAGATAGACCAATAGATCAAAATCAAGAACCAGAATACTGGTTATAAGGAGATAAAATGACCAACCCAAAGAGACTAACACTCAAAGAAGCCATAGAGCTAGAAAAACATATACCTACTGCACCATTTACGGATAAGACCTTTTATACTAAGAAACACCAAGAGACACAAGCATTACTGAAAAGAATATTTACAGAACATAAGAAAGAGATTGATGATTTGAAAGCGGAGATAAAGAGATTGAAGTCTTCCGAAGAAGACTAAGGAACAGTAACCGAAGTTACTGTAATATTAGATTATCCTAATACTGTTGATGTAAAATCAATTCCCATAGTTGTTGCATACTGATCGCCACCAAATGGATTCTCAGCCATACCGTAACGTGACATTGCGATAAGTGCTGGTTGACCTGTTGTAACGTGAGTTACTTTTTGGATTTGAACCGGAGTATAAGGAGCGTAAACACCCATTGCATCTTGGTTTGAACCTTTGTAGATTGCTGTAACATACTCGTCTTGAGCATAGTTATCAACGATTACATTGAACTTGTTATCAAATCTACCCGCTACTGCGTTTAGGTTGTTACCATTTACTGTTGAATCTACTGGAGCCGCTTGGAATCCACCGATTGCTTCAAGTACTGTCATTACTTTTGGAGAGATAAGAAGTTTGTTAGCCGCGCCTCTTTTGTTTCTACGTCCAATTTCTCTTGACATATCAGAAATTTTGATTGCTAATGTTCTGTATCTTTCAATTTCCCATCTACCTGAGTTGAAGTCTGCAACACCTGCTGTTGCGTTACCTGGAAGTGTTCCGTTTAGAACGTAATCTGATTCTAACATTGCTTTAGCGTTTACGAAGTCTACAACTTCTCTATCTGTTTCAGCTTTGATTTCGTAACCCATAAGGTTCATCAATTCTTGATCAGCTAGTACACCATGCATTGCTTTTAGATCTTGGTACATTTCAATTGTATATTCAGCTCTTAGTTTACGAGTTTTAGCTTCTACTTGAACTCTTTCAACTGCGATTCCAATTTCATTCATTTCGTTACCAACTACACCTTTAGTTTCACCTTTAGCTGTTGTATAAGAACCTGAAAAATTAGGAAGAATTTTATCAAATGCTGCCATACCTGAGTAAGCTGCGATAACGTCACCTGGTGTTGTTGGAACAACAACTTTTTCTTGTCTACCATTTGCATCTTTTGCTGGAAGTTCTACTAGTACTGCGAAAGCACTTTTACCTGAACCAACTTCTGCTCCACCTGCTACGTTACCTACAGAATCTGAAGGCCAGTTAGAACCTAATGTTCCATGAGCTACTGGTTCGAAGTAAACTACTGTTGCTGCGTCTGTACCGTTAGCTGTTGTGATTGTATCACCGATTGCTTTTACTGTTTTTACAAGTAAGATTTGAGTTGCTGCGTTTGTAACACCATACTGTGAAGGTCCACCTGCTGTTAGGTTGTTACCTGGCTTACCATTGATTCCATTAGTTGCTGAACCTAGGTATCTGTTTGTAAGTGCATAAATAAATCCAGTTGGTCCACTAAGTGGTTGAGTTCCTAGAAGTTCGTTAGCAATAAGCTGTGGATAAATTTTTCTTAGCATAGGCATTAAGAATGGAGTAAATTGAGCTACATCTGAAGCGATTGTACCTTCTGAGATCATTCTCTCTGTTTCTTTTGCTGTTGATTCCATGATTGCGTTCAATGTATTCATTGAAGACTCATCAAGTGATTGGTATTTTGTTGACTCTAAAAGAGCTTTAAATTCTTTACTCATTATGTTTCCTTTTTATGGCTTTCGCCGTTGTTTTTATACCCTTAGGTAAGTTCGATTTGAATTTTCTGTGTCTTGCGACTTTCAGGCTCTTTTCATTTCTACAGAAAATTCTATTTTTAGACGTATTTACTGAAATCCATTGCTGACTTTGAGTCAACTACTTCTTCTTGTTTGAATGCATTAGCTGGTAAGTTAGCTTCTGCTACAAAATCGTCTGCTCTGTTATCAAGGATTGATTCTTTGATAGTTTCTAGTTTCTCAAGGTAAGCTGCTGATCTGTCAAATGCTACCATCTCTGATAGTTTTTCAAATTTTGCTGCTTCAAGGATTGAAAGACCAATTGATAGTTGTTGTACAAGACCAGCTTGCATAAATCTATCAGCTTCTCTTTTTGCTTCAACAAGTTTTTCAGCTAGTTCAGAGATTTTTTCGTCTTTGTCTTCTAACTTTTTGTCTTTGTCTTCAGCGTCGTCTTCTGTATCTTTTGCTTCTTGGATTCTTAGCATATCTACACCAAGTACTTCAGCCATTTTATCAAATGCTTCAAGAACTGTTGCTGCTTTTTCGTCTGCGATTTGAGCTTCATACATAGGAGCGTTTTCAGTGATGAAATCTTCTACTACAGTATCAAGATATCCGTCTAGTGACTCAGTAAGTCCCTCTACTTTTTCTTTGTACTCTTCTTCTAAAGTCTCAACTTTAGCTGATACTTCTTTTTCTACGAATTCTTCCATTAGGTCAGTAGTTGTCTTTAGTACTGCTTTATCAAAAGATTCTTGAAGAGCTAACTTTTGCTCTTTTTCGATATCCATAGATTCAAATAGTTCATTTATTTCCATTGGGTTTCCTTTTCGGCTTTTCGCCATTTTTAGTATGTCCGGTTTTACCGTTTCAATCTATTTCATGTTATACATCTCAGTATAAACTAACATATTTTTATTTATTTATAAGACTTAGATTTCGTCAACTAGATTTTTTCCATATTTTAGTGCTTGAGTTATTGATCTAAATGCAGGTAGTGGAACCCAGTTCCCTATTTCTGGATCAAAAGTAATAATCAAAATTTGACCTTTATATTTGACCTTTTTGATTACTGTCTTTTCTTTTGGGGAGTAACCTAAGTATCCAGGAGATTCTGGGTTGTAATCCTCAAATAACGACTCAACTGCTTTTTCTAAATTTTGCTCATGTTTCAAGAAAAACTCTAAATATTCAGAGGGTAATTCACCTAAAGCATGATCTAAAGAAACATACGTAGATATTTTATCCAAAAAACTGGATATAGATATCTTGTTAGCTTCTTGGATTTCTGTATTTATAATGTTCTCTTTGAAGTTCATTTTTGATCCTAGATATAAGACAAGTAAATACCTGTCACTCTTTCAAAAATGTCACTAAATTCAGCTGGTTTGATAACATCTTCAAAAACTAACTGGTCCATTTGTCCCTCTAAAAGGTTATTAGTTTTCTTTCTAAACTCTACTATAACCTTATCCATGTAAGAAACTACCATACAATGATTTGCCACTTGTGAACGTTCAAAGGTAAATTTGAACCCATTAGGTAATATTTTGATTTCATCTTCATTTACACCAGCTAGTGTTTCTAAGGTTTTTAGTGTTTTTTTGTCTAATATAGACTCTAGTATATCAATACCTTCATGCATTTTGTTGCCTTTATGTTTGTTTTTGTCTTTTGCTTTTTTCTCTTCTTTTGTTTCACTTGGTGACTTAGCATTTGGATTACCAGGTTTTTTAGTTCTCGCTTCAGTTATGATATCTTTTAGTGGAATAAACCCTTTTGAAGTGTTTATACCTGGTTTTTTAGAATAAAAACCATCATCCACACTTTTGATATCGTAGTTGGTATTAGATGAATACCAAGCTGTAGATGTATATTTCTTAGTAGTGACACTATCTGCTTTTACTAAGAAATTTAGTATTTCTTTTGACATTTTGTCTTCAAATAAATCAGTGAACATTTATTTTCCTTTTATTAGTTGATCCAAGAATTTGAAGTATTCATCGCTATGATCTTGATAACTTTTCCATTCTGTATTATTGAGTTTTGAGCTTATAGCTTCGCCAAATTTACCATCAGCAACAACTATTTTGGTTAGAAGATTATCAAAAGATGAGGCTTCATCAAGTCCAAGTAAGTCTCTAGCTTTTTGCTCTTTTTCTGTAATAACAACTGGCTCTGATGTGTACGCGTCAAATGCTTCTTGTAGAGTTTTTGCTTTGCAGTTACACTCAGATGGTTTTGGTGTGTCTAGTGTCTCTGCTGTCTCATTGACTTCTAAACTACATCCTTTTGCGTTACATACCCAGTTTCCAGTTGATTCATTCATATAAACATATTCTTCTGTTGATTCTACTATACCAGAAAGCATAGCATTATAATCACTTGGACTTTGAACCACATCATAAGTACTAAGATTGAACTCTTCTACTATTTGACCTTTCATACGACCTGTACCTCTTGAAGAAACACCTATCTTGATACCTTCATCAATTAGAGCTTTCATTTTATTTGTAGTGTCAGAGTTATCATTTAGTATTTTTGCTCTACCAGTGACAAGACCACCTTCAAGTTTCAATGATGTAATTTTGATAACTGCTTTCATAGGATCTGGGTCTACTCTTGAAGGGTGTTCCATTTCACCTAATCTATATTTGTTATCTACTTTGACCTTTTCTCTCCAACCTGCTATAGCATTTTCCCATAATTTAGTAGAGTAAACTCTTCCATTACGGTTTTTTTGATCTGGTGTTGAAAAGGTACCATGGATATAATAATTCTTAGTTTTATCGCCCGTTGCCTCATTGATTTCTTCTACTATCTCTGTTTGAAGTTCAGTAGCGTCTTCGATAAGAAGTTGCATTTTTTCCATTGTTTATCCTTTTTTGTTATTTATACTATTTTTGTTTTTTGTCTTTTTTTGCGAAAGGGTTCTTTTTCTTTTCTTCTGGTTCTTCTGATTCTTCTGATTCTTCTGATTCAGGTTCTTCTGTTTCTCCGTCTTCAGGGTCTTCAGTGGCTTCTTTGTCTTCTTTGTCATAGAGATCTTGTTTTTCTTGTTCTTTTTCTTCTTCAGAGGGGCCTTCCCTCTTTAGTTTAGCGTACTCTGATTCTGCTTCGAACAATTCTTTGAAACGCATCATGAGTATAACCCAGCCGCACGTTGCCATCCAGGCCAACCTGAACGTCTCATAGCCTTAGCTATTCCAACAGATCTCATATTTAGTTGTTTATTTTTTCTAGCTTCTTCTGGTGTCATATACTGAGGTTGCTCAGAGTATTTACCAGTTCCATTTAGGGCATCTTTGGCTTTAGGGTCAAGTGCTTCAAGTACTTCAAGTATCTCGCCTTGGTCTGAACCTTCAAATTCCATAATAGTGGCCATTCTTCTAATAACATCACGTTGCGCAAGATAAACATCAATAAATACAGATCTTGATTTTATTGCTGAGTCAAAGTCTTCACCCTTGAGGTTACTTATGTTGATAAATTGACCCGTAAAGTTGAATTTACTAGGTGGCTTGAATGTAGTGTTTGGATCATCTAGGACCTTATCGAAGTATTGAAGTTCATAGATTTCTCTTTCTTCTGTAGACATCATTGATACATTTGCTGTACCTGAACCTGCCCACGATGGTGCTCTATCACCTGAATCACTGGTGATAATTTTCATCATGTTGACATTACCTTTGTACCAAATACTATCAGAGTCATCTACTACTACAATTTTATCTTTATTCAAAAGGAAAGTGATGTAGTACCCCATACCAAGTCCTTTCATACCTTCATAGTATGCCCATTTTCCGCCTGGGCCTTCTTGGTATTGACCTAACATACTAGTCAAAGTAGCTTTGATTCCAAATGTTTTACCAATTCCACCCATACCTGCTACAATCATTGATCTCCAAAGACCTTTAGCAATAAGCTCAGCGCCGTGTTTGATGTCATCAAAAACATACTTAGGGTCAGCGTAGAAGTTTTTATCTGTTAGCCTAGAAGTTGAAGTTCTAAGCTCTTGATCAAATTCTGTTTTTTCTGAGTCGTTTGTTTTGATTGTGCCCCAACCATCCCATTCTGCTGAAAGACCTTCTTTGTCTAGTAATTGAAGAAACTTCTTCTTTTCGTTAGAATAAGAAATCGGTAAACCTTTAGCCACAAGAAATGCTCTTCTGTCGTCTTTTGGTGCTTCATTTATTTCGTCAATAGATTCGGTAAATGCATCTAAAGAAACTGGAACAATTCTACCTGCTTTGATGCTGTCGAATAGTTGATCTTTGATTTTTACTATATTTACATCTTCTTTGAAATAAATGCTAATAGTAGGTTCAGTGAGTGTATCACCTGCTCTCCAAAAATCTACACTATTGATAGCAAATGATCCATTTGATTTTACATGGTTGAACCTAAGTTGAAGTCCATCTTGACTAAGGTATCTAAGACCTGAGCCTTGAGCCCCTGAATTCTTTTTGAATTCGTCAGTCCATGCATAACTAAATTTAGAGGATAACTTTTTAGACGCAATCCTAGCTAATAAATCTGCTACTTTTCTTGAGCTTTTCAAATTGAACTTAGCTTCATTTAGTAAAGCGATGTCTTCTGTTGTTACGGTCGATTCTTTTATGTGTTTGCTGAAAGTCACTTTAGTCCTTTAGTATTCGGTATTCATAAGGTCCAGAACCTCACCAATAGCAATTTTTAGTTTTCTTGGAGTAGATGCGAAACCTTGTAAAGTTTCTAGGGCATCTTGAGCTTTACGACATGCGCGTGAGCTACGACAATCTGACCCTTCCTCTAGTTCTTCGTCATCGAGTTTTTTTCTGTGTAATGACAGAACATCACTAGATTGGGCAATATCGGAACTACCAGTTCCTTCAAAGTAATGCTTGAACATTAGTCTTCCTTAGAATCGAAGTTTTTGATGCCTTTTGCTTGGTTCAGTCTATCAAAGTAACCTGAATCTGCTAATGCTGTTGCTACTTTTTGAGAAAGGATTTCTTTTGTTGATGCATCGAAGTCCGCATATTTCTTGTCTTGTGCTTGTTGTACTAATGTTGATGTTTCCATGTTTAGCCTTTATTTTTACTTTATTTATACTTTAGATTTTTCCCCAAACCTGGAGGTTTAACCTTCGTGTAAGGTATATTATGTTATAATAGTACATAACAAGAAGGAACTTAGTTATTTAGTTACTACTTGAATTTCAAATAAAAAAGGAACAACATGAAAGAATTATTCAATACTAAAGTTATAAATTTCAATATAGGAGATAAAGTAACTGTGCTAAATGGTTTTAGAGACAAGTTACCAAAAGATGTTCAAAAAAGATATGATATTATCTTATTCAACAAATTCCACGAAATTACTGGACAAATGAAAATGATACAACCTAAAAATGGTGATAAGTATGTTTATTTGGTAAATGGAGTTTATGTACCTGGTAAGTTTTTGGAGATAGCATGAATTTAGACAACATGCACAGAACAGAAACCTTTGTGGTAGGTAAGCTTTACCTTTGTGACGACAAAAAGGATGCTGCCTTTTGTGAAAGAAGCAGAAGCGTAACCATTTGTCGGTGTTTCAGAAACGAACCAGATGAGCATTACGTTGAGTTCGAAGATTTAGCTGAAATTTCAAATGGTGAGATAGAGTTAGGTGAATGGTTATACGAAGCATCCGACCGTGAATATTTTGATATGTATGAAATCAACCCAGAAACACACCCGGAGTACACATTATGAATTGGGATAAAGTAAAGGTAAATGATGTAGTTCTCTACATATCACCAGATGCACCAACAGATATTATGATTGGACATATTACCGAAATCGAATATGAAAACATCCACATATCAGATATATGGGAGATGGACTGTGGCAATATGGAAGACATGGACGAGTGGGTTTTATCATTGGGGGACGATAAACTTTGGTTTGAACTGGTTCGTGTTATTGACAATATCAAAGACATCACAGCTAAAGATATACAAAATAAATTTCCGGAGTACACATTATGAAATTCAAAATAGACGACAAAGTAGGAACAATAAAAGGCAGATTATACCGTTACAAAGTAGTGAATGTCAATACAATAGAAGGAGAATATGCACTTCAACAAGAGGGGCAATTTATGTACACGACAATCACGGACAAGGATGATTACCACTTATTATCTACGTTAGAAGTAACCCATCCAGAGTATTTCCTATGAAGAATCAGATGTGTTACCTATACGAAGAAGAATCGATAAATGGAATGGTAAGAGGAGTAGTGAGAGAAAACACAGAGGGAGCAAGAGAAGGAGAATTCACTGGAGAGTTTTTGATATTCTTCGAAAATCAAGGAGCTTGGCGTGATAGAGACGTCTTACTAAAATGGAGTTGCGTTCAAGAAGACCTTCCCCAAGAAATTTACCCGGAGTATTACTTATGAAATATGCAGTTGCACAACCAAGAACAACCAAAACCAACCAACCAAGACAAACAGAGATTCGAGCTTATAGAGTATCAGATGTTACTGTTTGGCCTGGAAACCCTAATATAGTTAGAGGTATAAAATACGATAGAATAATCGATCCTATTTCAGGTGAGACTGAAAATTTTGGGGAGTGTGATTACATCTCAAACCCAAATGATTTTTACTCCAGCTGGAATGGTAGAGCATTTATGGTTATTTTTGACAGCTTACAAGAAGCAATTACCTGGAAAGTCCAAGCAGTTCAAGAGTTGTCTAAATTTATAACACAAACGGCAAAAGAGGTATTTGAAAAGGCAGAAAAAAACACAAACAAACTAACCAAACAAAATGAAAAACTCAAAACTAAATATCCGGAGTATTTCCTATGAGACCAGAACTAGAAAAAGGCAAAACTTATTATTATAAACAAAAACTTCTTTTGGGTTATTATGAAGGTATTGTAGAAATTACCTCTGGCATCAAACACGAAGATACCGAAGAAGCATCATTTATGTGTGATGCTATTTGTATCATCCAGGATGAATACCATTGGGGTGGTGATAACATAATGCTTATGGTAGGAGATTTCAAACACGAAGCTACCAAAGAATCACATCCGGAGTATTTCCTATGAGAATAAAAATACACCAAATAACAAAAATACATGAACGCTCCCACGAAGTCGGCAAAGGAGTAAGACGAGCCCCAAAAAATGATGGTTCTTGGATAGATGCAATGGATTACCTTGCTGGTAGTGTTGTTGACATCGACGAAAGTGGAGACATTATAACCAATGACAACACCACTTGGACTATTTCAAAATGGATGATAGAAAGGGAACTTACCAAAGAATCACATCCGGAGTATTTCCTATGATTTTACCTAGAATAGAATGTCACAATAATCACCAGGTGGGGTACATCTACGAATACTGTTCACACCCAGATCGATCTGGTTATTGGTATTATTATAAGGTCCTAGAAGTTGAGCCATGTAGAGTTCAGATTTTTTTCCACACCAGCGAAAAACTAATAGGAAAATCCATACAGTTTCCAGATGTGTTGTCTAGAGTCAATTATCACACCATTGGAAAAGTAGAAGATTACCCGGAGGTTTTCCTTTAATGAGAATGTAAGGTCGGGTATGTTATAATAAGTAAAGGATAGAAAATGACAAAACAAATATTAGAAAATATACGCCAGGATGCGTTTGATAAGATGAGCAAAAGAGCAGAGAAGTTCCTCAGACCAACAGACGAACAAGTAACAGAAGCAATTCATGATTTATCTAAAATGCTAAAGGGAATCAAATGAAAATAGCACCATTTATTCTTGGAACCATATTCGCTTTTGGTGGGGTTTGTGAACAAACAGAAGTTCATGTTGGCTCCATAAAAGAAATGGATAAACTGATACAAGAATGCCAAACTAAACCCGTATCTAAACCAGTAACAAAAAAAGTCAACATGAAAGATCTTTATGCGGTTTCTAGTCTTGTAGATGTTTATCAGAACACTCCAAAAGATAAAAGAGAAATCATAAACGCAATTATGACATATTCTATGGAATACAAAATAAATCCAATGACACTATGCGCTCTTCTAGCTAAGGAGTCCAGCCTAAATAAAGACGCAAACCACAGAAGAGTTTTTGTGAAAGTGCCAACGAAAAAACATTGGACAAAAATCAAAACTGCACAAGTCAAAGCAGTGGGTTTAGGTGGTGTTATTTATGAGATATGGAGATACGAACTCAAAGAAATTGATATTCACTCGAGAGATGCTCTCAAGGATATCACTACTAACATCAAAGCAGTAGCATTGATTCTAAGTATTTATCAACACGAAAGAAAACAACTCCGCCATACAAAAACAAAAGAAGAATCTGCACTGTTGAGATATTATGGGGTGACTAGAGATAAAAGAGGTAAGCCTCATAAAACATACGCCAATCAAGTGTACAAGATAAAGGGATAATATGAAGCTCAAAGATCTAAAAAAAAATAAACAATATTTCTATTCCCAAGATACCGGTGAAGGAACATGGAGTGGAGTGGTAAAGCTTACCTCAAAAAAGCTTACACATCAACGCGTAGCTGGTTTTGATGGTAAAAACACCATAGAAGGTGAACCAATACATGAAATAAAAAATACAGCTGGTTGGTTTAGTACTACTTTAGTACTCGACCCAGAATGTTTCGTAGCAGAAATAAAAGGAGGATTCACCAAAGAAAATTATCCGGAGTATTGGTTATGAGACAAGAAGACATAGAACCCGGAAAATTTTACCTTTATAGAGAGGCCCAAAAGTACGATGTTGGCGAATACTTCGGTATAGTAAAGGTTATACGTTATAATGGTGATATTGTAGGAATAGAAAAGCTAGCTATAAAAAACACAAGCAACTGGTGTACCGAAAAATATCATTTGAAGCTGAAACATTTTATAACAGAAGTCAAAGACACCAAAGACTTCAAAATTGAAGATTACCCGGAGTTCTTCCTATGAAACTAAAAATAGATACGCTTTATAAAGTCCTAGAATACGAAGGTTCTAATGAAGTGTGCAAAAGTACCGTAGTAGCAGAAGCTTGGTGTTATTTCACCAAAGAGCAATGGCAAAATGCCCTCCTGAACGGTACCCAAATAAAAATGATAGTAGCTACAGTAGAAATTCTCTCTGATGTTGCGGCACTTGGTGCGGTTCCTTTTCGATGTGCTATCGAGGTCCACGGGCTAAAGAATAATAAGATAACACTAAAACCAATGAAATTCTTTGATGTTGAAGAACTTGGACCAATAGAAAATTACCCAGAGTATTTCCTTTAATGTGGTTTTAAGGTCTTTTATGTTATAATAGTATATAAAGAAGGAGTAACATGAATTATGCATTAGTATACGCTATAGGCGTAGGTG
>Ga0256844_10000454_pt1 | contig 15743 bp, 15 predicted proteins | sample MusselsmetaG_FD_189100 | JGI IMG/M metagenome (GOLD analysis project Ga0256844, IMG submission 189100) | Mussel associated microbial communities from hydrothermal vent at the East Pacific Rise, Pacific Ocean - Mussels | ecosystem: Host-associated > Mollusca > Shell > Unclassified ... | reverse complement strand
TGCAAAACTGTTCTGGATATGTTTGGTGACACGATAACGTAGACATCCTTCTTCTCTGAGTGTATCAGGTTCTAAGTTCTTGAGTACCGAAAATAGTGCTTCAAGTTTTCCTTTTTTAGGGGTAAATTGTGCGACACAATAGAGTATTTTGGACATAGTGTTCCTTTGTTGTGATTTTAATCTGAGATAAGTTATTTGTCTTCTTTTATCTTCGTCTTTGCTTCCACTCATGCTTGACAGAGCGGACCCAGAGCCAGTTGATCAGAAAGTAGATCAGTGTAGAGACGACGATAGCATAAAAAGCAGTACCGACATAGAGCGGGATCACGACCTCATCCCAGTGGCTTCTGAACCAGTGCATAGTGAGCTCAACGTTGCTGATCCCCTCCCAGCCGAGGATAAAGTTGCCAGTGAGGTACTCCATATAGTACATAGGTGGCATGGTAAAGGGGTTAGAGAGCCAGACCATGGCGATGGCGATAGGGACATTGAATCGGATAAAGGGTGTCAGTGCCATCACACCTAGCATTTGAAAGGGCATAGGGATAAAGCCCCAAAACAGACCAAACCAGATACCACGAGAGATCGATCTACGGTTGACAGCGAGATATTCTTTGGGAAGGTTGTACTTCTCTATCAGTTTGTCGATCTTCCCTTGTGGTTTGTCACGATTTTTTTTGAAGGTCTTTCGTATCATATCCCCATCTCTCAGTTTGTTTTGAGCATCTCAAGTGACAGTTTAGTCATTCACTGCTTTAAAATGGTTTGAATCACCGCCTTTTTATTAACAATACTGTAAAATACCACACTTTACTACACAGGGGCAAAACAGATGAGTAACTATATGCTTTTTTCCGGAACAGCAAACGAAGCGCTAGCAAAAGAAGTAGCCAAATACTTGGAGATGCCACTCTCTCCAGTCTCTATCAAACGATTCTCAGATGGAGAGATCTCTGTACAGATCGCAGAGAGTGTTCGGGGGAAAGATGTGTTTATCATCCAGCCGACCTGTGCACCTGCCAATGCCAATCTCATGGAACTACTGATCATGACAGATGCTTTCAAGCGTTCTTCTGCCAAATCGATCACTGCTATCGTCCCTTATTATGGCTATGCCAGACAGGATAGAAAAGCGGCTCCTCGTGTCCCTATCTCAGCCAAACTCGTAGCCAACCTCATGGAGACCGCAGGGATCACCCGTATGGTGACTGTGGATCTGCATGCCTCTCAGATACAGGGATTTTTTGATATTCCTGTAGACAACCTCTATGGTGCGATTTTGTTTATGGACTATATCAAAGCCAAGAACTTTGCCAATCCTATTATCGCTTCACCGGATGTAGGTGGTGTGGCACGGGCGCGATACTTTGCCAAAAAGCTAGGACTCGATATGGTGATCATCGACAAACGAAGAGAGAAAGCCAATGAGGCAGAGGTGATGAATGTGATCGGTGAAGTAGAGGGCAAAGATGTTATCCTCATCGATGATATGATTGACACTGCAGGTACGATGATGAAAGGAGCCCAAGCACTTAGAAAGCTAGGCGCTACCTCAGTCATGGCATGCTGTACGCACCCCGTACTCTCTGGACCTGCCTATGATCGTATCGATGCAGGAGAGTTGGATGAGTTGGTTGTAGCCAATACCATCCCTCTCAAGAAGATGAGTAGCAAAATCAAAGTACTCTCTACCGCGTCTATGTTAGGCGAAGTGATCCGTAGAGTACAGAACAATGAGAGTGTCAATTCACTCTTTCCTTTACACTCATAGTAACGAATCAGAAATTAGAAATTAGGAATTAGATGGCAAAGAAAGTACCGCAGGAAAATATTAGAAACTTTTCTATCATCGCACATATCGACCATGGTAAGTCTACACTGGCTGACCGTATCATACAGGAGTGTGGTGCCGTCACAGATAGACAGATGTCCGCCCAAGTGATGGATACGATGGATATCGAAAAAGAGCGAGGTATCACGATCAAGGCACAGTCGGTGAGACTCGATTATGTCAAAGACGGTGAGCCCTATATCCTCAATCTTATCGACACTCCGGGTCATGTGGACTTCTCTTACGAAGTAAGCCGTTCTCTTGCCTCAAGTGATGGGGCACTGCTCATCATAGATGCTGCTCAGGGAGTCGAAGCACAGACGATCGCCAATGTCTATATCGCGATCGAGAATGATCTGGAGCTTTTGCCTGTAGTAAACAAGATCGATCTACCTGCTGCCGACCCGGACAGGGTACTTTCAGAGCTGGAAGAGGCGATCGGTATCGATGCCACGGAGCACAGCCTAGTCTCTGCCAAGACAGGACTAGGGGTCAAAGATCTTATCGATACGATCGTAGAGAAGATCCCTTCACCTGTGGGAGAGAGTACAGCACCTACCAAAGCACTGATCTATGATAGCTGGTTTGACAACTATCTAGGAGCATTGGCACTGGTACGTGTCTTTGACGGTGCTATCCGTAAGGGACAGATACTTAAGGTTATGGGTGCCAAAGATGAGAACCAAGTCCTCAATCTCATGTATCCTAACCCGATCGCACCGATCAAAACGGAAGAGATTCGTACGGGAGAGATCGGTATCGTTGTCATGGGACTCAAAACAGTAGATAAGTTACAGGTAGGAGATACGATCACTGATGCGAAAAACCCTACTGCTGAGCCTATCGGTGGATTTGAACCTGCCAAGCCTTTTGTTTTTGCTGGTATCTACCCCATAGAGACAGATAAGTTTGAAGAGCTCAGAGATGCTCTGAATAAGCTTAAACTCAATGACTCCTCTCTCAGTTTTGAGCCAGAGAGCTCTATGGCACTGGGATCAGGATTTAGGACAGGATTCCTCGGCATGTTGCATATGGAAGTGGTCAAAGAACGTCTGGAGCGTGAGTTTAATCTGGAGCTGATCGCTACTGCACCTACTGTGGTCTACCGTGTCAAGCAGACCGATGGCAAAGAGATCGAGATACAAAATCCTGCCGAACTCCCTGAACCGCAAAAGGTCGATACGATCTATGAACCCTATGTTAAAGCGACGATCCTGACACCACAGGAGTATGTGGGAAACCTGATCAAGCTACTCAATGACCGTAGAGGCATACAGATCAAAATGGACTATCTCAACGAAACCCGTGTACTGTTGGAGTATGATATCCCGATGAATGAGATCGTTCTGGACTTCTATGACAAGCTCAAGTCTATCACCAAAGGCTATGCAAGTTTCGATTATGAACCGATAGGGTTCAGACCAGGCAATTTAGTGAAACTGGACATCCGTGTGGCAGGAGATGTGGTGGACTCACTCTCTATCATTGTACCAGAAGAGAAAGCACGTAGTAGGGGATTGGCATTTGTGGCACAGCTCAAAGAGCTCATCCCTAGACAGCTCTTTGAAGTTGCGATCCAGGCAAGTATCGGTAACAATGTTATCGCCCGATCCAATGTCAAATCCATGGGTAAAAATGTCACCGCCAAATGTTATGGCGGAGATATCACTCGTAAAAGAAAGCTTCTGGAGAAGCAAAAAGCAGGTAAAAAGCGTATGAAATCCATCGGTAAGGTACAGGTGCCCCAAGAGGCGTTTATGGCTGTACTCAAGCTGGACAGTTAGGATCATGATGGAAGGCTGGGTTTTTCATGTACACTTGATCGCTGCGATCTCCTGGATCGGGGGATCTGTCTTTATGTTCGCACTGGGGATTTCACTACGGGATAAAAAAGCCCAAAAAGAGGTCTATCCTCATGTAGGGCCGATCTTTGGTTGGTTTGAAGTAGGGGCACTGGTGGTACTGCTTTTGACCGGTACACTTCTGGGCATGGACTATTCGCTGTTTGAGATGATATTTTATGACAGTACTGTGCCTATCTCGGATGCAGTGACTAAAAAAGTAACGCTGGTTCTAATCCTTACTCTCGTGACTATTGTCCATTTTGTTATCGCCTATCGTACCAATAACAAAGAGCGTACACAGCTCGAACATATGGTCTCTAGAGGCTCATCTATGCTGATATTTTTTCTCAATCTCTTTGTGATGCATTACGCGATCGTACTGAGGGATATTCTGTAAACCCTCTCTAACCATCTATTCGCTATAATCGCGATAAAATTATGGGAGCACTATCATGAGAAAACGCGTCTTGGTCAAATTCTCTGGCGAAGCTTTGGCAGGTGAGGCGGGATATGGTATCGATACCAAGATCCTCAAATTCATTGCTGATGAGATCAAAAGTCTGATAGATAATGGTACAGAGGTGGCGATCGTCGTCGGTGGCGGAAATATCATCCGTGGTGTATCTGCTGCAAAGGATGGGATCATCAAGCGTACCAGTGGTGACTATATGGGGATGCTGGCAACCGTGATCAACGGCGTAGCGATCCAAGAAGCACTGGAGTATATCGGACTGGATGCCAGACTGCAGTCAGCGATCGACATGCATGAGATCGGTGAATCCTTCATCATCCGTCGAGCCAGAAGACACTTGGAGAAGGGCAGAGTGGTTGTATTTGCCGGTGGTACAGGTAACCCTTACTTTACGACAGATACCGCGGCTACGCTTAGAGCCAATGAGATCGAAGCGACCATGCTGATCAAAGCAACCAAAGTCGATGGTGTATATGATAAAGACCCACACAAGTTTGATGATGCAGTCAAACTGGATGAACTCACATACGACAGAGCGCTCAGCGAGCATATCAGGGTGATGGATGATACTGCCATTGCACTCGCCAAAGAGAATAAGTTGCCTATCGCAGTATGCAATATGTTTGGCAAGGGTAATCTGCTGGCGGTAGTTAGCGGTGATACCAAAAACTGTTCCATCGTAAAATAATTAAACAGAATAAAGGACTGAAATGAGATTAGAAAAAATAGTAGCTGAAGCGTTGAAGCATGTAGACAATGACCGTTACCTGTTGGCAAAAGCCATCGGTAAAAGAGCCAATGCATTGAGTGGGGGTGCAGCGCCACTGGTGGATATGGATATCAAAAAATCCAAAGCCACGGATATTGCACTCTGTGAGATCGCAGAAGGTAAACTCAAAGTTTCCATCGAGAGCTAATACTGTGACAGCTGTACACGAAAGTGATCACTATGTACATACAGATGTCTCACCGATATGACTGATTTTTTAGAGCAGATAAAGCAGGTCGATACTGTCGCTGCTGCCAAAGACTTTCTAAGAGAGCAGATAGAGATCACAGAGCCTATTGAGAGGGCTTTGGAGCTAGCCATCACGCTGCATGTAGATCAATTTCGTAAAAGTGGCGAACCCTATGTCGTACATCCTATTGCTGTGGCTACGATCACTGCATCCTTTAGTGCAGATGAGACGATGGTGATCGCAGCACTGCTACATGATGTGGTAGAGGATACAGACTATCCTGTAGCACGTATAGAGCAGCAGTTTGGCAAAGATGTGAAGCATATCGTAGAGGGGCTGACCAAGATCGTCACAATCCGTGATGAAAATCTTGTCTCTTCTGATAGAACAGATCGTATCAGTAGCTCAGCACTGAGCTTTCGTAAGATGCTGATCGCCTCTATCGAAGATGTTCGGGTACTGATCATCAAACTTTGTGATCGTCTACACAATATGCTGACACTGGATGCACTTCCCCCTGCCAAGCAACAACGTATCTCAGAAGAGACCTTGGTGGTCTATGCCCCTATCGCCCATAGACTAGGTATCTCTAGGATCAAAAATGATCTGGAGGATCTCAGTTTTAAGTATATCTACCCGCATGAGTATCAAAAAATAGACGCGTATATACAATCCAACGACCAAAGCCTGCATTTTAATCTCAATGCGTTTATAGAAAAAGTGAAAAACACTTTGCATAAAGCAGGCTATCACTGGGAAGATTTCGAGGTGATCGGCAGGGTCAAGCACTACTACTCTATCTATCTCAAGATGCAACGCAAAGGGGTAGGGATCGATGAAGTACTGGATCTCTTGGCGATACGTATTATCGTGAAGGAACCACTGGAGTGCTACGAAGCACTGGGTGCGATCCATCTGGAGTTTACCCCACTGATCTCCAGGTTCAAAGACTATATCGCACTTCCCAAAGAGAATGGTTATCAGACCATCCACAGTACACTTTTTGATGATGAGGGGATCGTAGAAGCACAGATACGCACACGTGAGATGCATCAACTCGCAGAGTTTGGTGTAGCAGCCCACTGGAAATACAAAGGTGGTCTGGAGCATGTTAATCTGGAGTGGCTCAAGGGGCTGAACTATCAGAATGAATCAGTAGAGGAGTTCTATGAGCTTGCCAAAAGCGATCTCTTTTCTGAAGAGATCTCTGTCTTTACGCCTGAGGGGGACTACTTTACTCTGCCCAAAGATTCCGTGGCACTTGATTTCGCCTATGCCGTGCATTCTGAGATCGGTGAGACTGCAACCAGTGCGCTGATCAACAAAGAGAAAGCCTCACTCCTGACGATCCTCAAAAATGGAGATATCGTCAAGGTCATCACAGATGGCAAACCCAGAATGCACTGCTCCTGGGAGAGTACGGTCAAAACCTCCAAGGCAAAGAGTGGTATCAGAGCCCAATGCCGAAAAAGGCTACGAGAAGTGGATGAGCACAGCAGCTACAACATATTGTCCACACTTTTTACCAAAAAACCACTCTTTATCAAAGAGATCGTCAAAGGATACAATGGTGATGCAGCGATCGCCAAAGCAGCAGTATATCTGGATGCGCTCAAGGAGAAGATCCATAAATTCTCTACTTCACAGAATATCAAAGAGGTACGTTTTTGGGAGCTTTTGAAAAAAGGTTATAAGAAGCCTCAGAGCAAAGAGATCGAGCATTTTATATTCTATACGAACAAGCAGATAGAGGGGATAGAGTTTGATCACTGTTGTCATCCTAAAGTAGGGGATGATATTGTGGCTTTTTATAAGGATAACAAGGCTATTATTCATCACAAATTATGTATGAATGCCTATGGTAAAATCATGGCAGGAGAGCCGATGCTCTTTGTGCAGTGGAGCAGCAGCAAGATGGCACAGTATCGATTGATCGTGAGCCTGCCAAACCAGAAAGGTGAATTGGCAAAACTCTTGATGAAACTTTCGGCCATGAAGCTCAACGTGACAGGGATAGAGTTCGGGATCAGCAGCAGCGAGAGTGCAGAGTACTGCAATATCGAGGTAGAGTCTGAGATCGCTAGCAAAGCAGACATAGAGCATGAAGTTGGCAAAAAATTTAAATTGATTGATATTGTGGCACTAGACGATGCCTACAATCATTAAGTAGAGGAGAGTGGAAGAGATGAGTATCGACAAAGCAATGGCAGAGATCAGAAGAGGAACTGCGGAGATCATAGACAGTGAGCGTATCGAAATATTGGTCACAAAGTACTATGAAGAGGGCAGTACCTATACGGTCAAAGCCGGCTTTGACCCCACAGGGGCCGATCTACATCTCGGACATACGGTACTGTTTCAGAAACTTAGAACCTTTCAGGATCATGGGGGGATTGTGCAGTTCCTTATCGGTGACTTTACGGCGATGATCGGTGACCCTACCGGCAAGAATGAGACGAGAAAAGTACTCGACCGTGAAACGATCCTTGCCAATGCTCAGACCTATCAAGACCAGGTCTTCAAGATCCTGGATGAGAGTAAAACGGAAGTGATGTTCAACTCTACATGGTTGGATGCCTTGGGTGCTTCGGGCATGGTAGCCCTCACCACTACCTTCAATGTAGCACGGATGCTTGAGCGTGATGATTTTGAGAAGCGATACAAAGCAGGACAGAGTATCTCTATCTCCGAGTTTATCTATCCGCTGCTTCAAGGCTATGATTCTGTAGCGATGGAGTGTGATATTGAGATCGGTGGTACAGACCAAAAATTCAATCTCTTGATGGGAAGACATCTACAGCGTACGTACAGTGTCGGCAAAGAGCAGGCAGTCCTGATGATGCCGATCCTTGAAGGACTGGATGGGGTACAGAAGATGAGCAAGAGCCTAAACAACTATATCGGTGTGGTGGATACTCCCAATGATATCTTTGCGAAAGTGCTCTCGATCTCTGATGATCTGATGTGGCGTTACTATGAGCTGCTGAGTACCAGAAGTCTGGAAGATATCGCTCAGATACAGGAGGATGTCAAGCAGGGTACGCTTCATCCTAAAAAGGCCAAAGAGATGTTGGCACATGAGATTACAGCCAGATTTCATGATGAAGAGGCTGCCACAGCTGCCAAAGTAGCATTTGACAATGTATTTAAAGCCAATCTTATTCCTGAGGATATCCCGGAGTTTGTAGTGGAAGAGGGGATATGGATCTGTAAAGCACTGGTAGATGCAGGGATAGAACCCTCTACTTCACAGGCACGAAGAGATATCGCACAAGGTGCAGTAAGGATCGATCAAGAGAAGATCTCTGATAACAAGCTCAATCTCAGTACAGGTGAGTATGTCTTGCAGGTAGGTAAACGTAAATTTGCAAAGGTAAAGGTAGGTTAAATGAAACTAAAACCATTCAAAATAGGAAAATACACAATAGAGAAGCCGATCATCCAGGGAGGGATGGGTGTGGGTATCTCTTGGGATCAATTGGCTGGAAACGTTAGCAAAGAGGGTGGTCTGGGTGTGATCAGTTCTGTAGGTACCGGAAACTATGAAAATCGAAAATATGCAGACAAAGTACTAAAAGACAACAGACCCTCTGAAGCAAACAACTTCTACTCTGCCAAAGCACTCAAAGCGATCTTTGACAATGCCAGAGCGATCTGTGGAGATAAACCTTTGGCATGTAATGTGCTCTACGCATCGGTCAACTATGACCAGATCGTCAAAGATGCCTGTGCAGCAGGAGCGGATATGATCATCACCGGAGCAGGATTGCCGCTCACGATGCCCGAAGCCGCCAAAGCCTATCCTGATGTGGCACTGGTACCTATCGTCTCTACTGCCAAAGCCCTACGTATACTCTGTCGTAGATGGAAAAAGACCCATGACAGGTTGCCTGATGCTGTGATCGTAGAGGGGCCACTTAGTGGTGGACATCAGGGATTCAAATATGAGGACTGTTTTCTGCCAGAGAATCAACTTGAGCAGATCCTCCCTCCTGTGGTAGAAGAGGCTAAAAACTGGGGGAATATCCCGGTGATCGCTGCCGGTGGAGTCTGGGACCATGATGATATCGTGCGTATGATGGAGATGGGTGCCTCTGCAGTGCAGATGGGCACCCGCTTTATCGGTACGGTGGAGTGTGATGCTCATGAGAACTTCAAGCAGGTGATCCTGGAAGCCAAAGAGGAGGATATTCAACTTCTCAAATCACCCGTAGGCTATCCTGCACGTGGTGTCAAAACCCATCTACAGAAGATGATCGAAGAGCATACTGCTCCTAAAATCGCCTGTATTTCCAACTGTGTGGCACCTTGCCATCGAGGGGTAGAAGCACGGGCTGTGGGATACTGTATTGCAGACAGACTGAGTGATGCCTATGATGGCAAAGTAGATTCAGGACTTTTCTTTACCGGAGCCAACGGATACAGACTGAATGAGATCATCACGGTTAAAGCACTCATGGATAAACTCATGGTAGGTGAAGTATAATTTGATAAGACAGTGGACCCTAGTATTTTTCTTGATGCTCTTTGCTACAGAGCTTTATGCCCTAAGCAGTATCAATGGTGCCAAGATAGAGCAGGGACAGCTTGTACTCTCTTTTAGCAAGCCGATAGAAGGCAAGCATATACGTCATTTTGCACTGAAGAGCAGTACCTCTATCCGTTATGTTTTTGATTTTGGGGGAACCGTGATCCGAAAGCGATCTCTCGCCCAGAAACTTGCCTATAGTGCGGTGCGATCTTTTCGTATCTCGCAGTTCAACAGCACAACGGTCAGGGTAGTCATAGAAGTACCTAAACCTTATGCTGTAGCACATCGACAGACCACGCCTGGAAGATACAAAATATCGCTTCCTCATGGATATAGAAGAAAAGCAGGAAGCCCTTCTGACCTGTTCGCTTCGCTCTCTTCCTCCGGAAAAAAACAGAACAAAAGGATCAAAAAGCATAAAAAATCTGCCAGACTGATCACTCCTCATATCAAAAAACCTAAGAAACGCTATACGATCGTAGTCGATCCGGGACATGGCGGTAAGGACAGTGGCGCCTTGGGTGGTAGCAGAAGATATATGGAAAAAACGGTTGTACTCCAGATCGCCAAAAAGGTACGTAGCCATCTCAAAGCACTGGGGTTTAGGGTATATATGACCAGAAACAGCAACCGCTTTGTCAAACTGCGTGTGCGCACCCACTATGCCAACAGAAAGCATGCTGATGCCTTTGTTTCTGTGCATGCCAATGCCGTAGGCGGGAAAAGACGCTACAGTGCAGAGGGCATAGAGACCTACTATCTGCAAGTGACGCGCTCGGCACGCTCCAAAAGAGTAGCTTCCAGAGAGAACAGTGTGGTATTGCGTGCCAAAGACAGGATCTCCAAAAATGTGCTGCTTAATCTCATGACGGGACCCAAGATCGTTATGTCTAACAAAATGGCGATTGATGTCCAGCGGGGTATGCTTAGAAATACACGCGCTAAGTTTCGAAGTGTGAAAGACAATGGTGTGAGACCTGCCCCTTTCTGGGTACTGGTAGGTGCACAGATGCCGGCAGTATTGGTAGAGACAGGATATATTACCCATCCCAAAGAGAAAAAACGACTTTTTAATACGCGCTATCAAGAGGCAATTGCCAAAGGGATTGCCGAGGGGATCAGCAACTACTTTGCTAATCGTGAGAAAGAGTTGGAATAATACAGCTTGCAGCTGTGTCATTGGTAATTTGGCAGCCTTTGGCTGCGTTAATTGGTGTATAGGGTGCGTAGCACGTACCTTTGTGTGGTTATACCTCTGTAAGCGGTAGGTTCTTCTCCTCTTTGCTCTCCAGATCCTTGAGCCAGACCGTACCGTTTGCCAGCTCATCTTCTCCGATTAGTAGGGCATAGCGGGCATGGGCTTTGTCTACCCCTTTCATATGACTCTTGAAACCTTTGGCGTTATACTCGACAGTGACCTTGGTCTCTTTACGTTTTTGGGTAGCCAGTTGCAAGAGGGTATCGATGGCTTCTGGTACCATCGTACCCATATAGTAGCCTTCTCTCTTTGTCTCTGGCATTTGTACCAGTTCCATGATCCGTTCGATCCCCAGAGCAAAGCCTATCCCCGGTGTAGGTTTTCCATCGAGGTACTCTACCAGCTTATCATAGCGTCCACCACCAGCGATAGCGGATTGGGAGCCGATCTCGTTGCTGATAAACTCAAAGGCTGTTTTATTGTAGTAGTCCAGTCCTCTTACAAGATTGGTATCTACAGTATAAGAGGTACCTGCTTGATCGAGTAGGGCAGTGAGCTTTTTGAAATCAGCATCACACTCCTCACAAAGGTTGTCTATAAGCTTTGGCGAATTGGTGAGTAGGGCTTGGCAGGTTTTGTTCTTGCAATCTAACACTCGGATAGGGTTGGTGGTGATACGTCTGTTGCAGTCCTCGCAGAGATCCTCTTTGATATTCGTGAGAAAATTCACAAGATCCGCTCTATAGGCTGGCATACAGGTAGGGCATCCCAGTGAGTTGATCAGTAGATCATAGCCGATACCCAGTGCATCAAAGATCTGACCGATCATGGTGATGATCGTAAAGTCCTCCAGCACAGAAGCCTCCCCGAAGCTCTCACAGCCAAACTGATGAAACTCTCTGAGTCTCCCTTTTTGTGGTCGCTCATAGCGGAACATAGGCCCATAGTAGTAGAACTTCTGTTTCATTGGCTGCCGGTCAAGCTTGGCAGAGACAAAAGCACGTACGATCCCAGCTGTGCCCTCAGGACGCATACAGACATCATTGCCGCCTTTGTCCTCAAACTGATACATCTCTTTGCCTACGATATCAGAGCTCTCTCCGACAGAACGTCTGAACAGTGCCGTCTCTTCGAGGATCGGTGTTTCGATATAGCTATAGCCGTAACGTTTGGCGATAGTGATGGCAGTAGTGACGATATGTACAAAGCGTGCACTCTCATCAAAGGTGAGGTCTTTCATACCGCGTAGTGGGTTGATCATGGGTGTTCCTTTTGGAAGGTGCATTAATAATAAATACACCCTACGGTTTGATATGCCGTATTTCAATATATTGTGGAATTATAGCTCTAAATAGCTGACTATCTTTTGATGGATCATCTCAATAGGTTCTGTGGCATTGATAATGAGGTGATCGATCTCTAATTTTTCCAGACTCCCCTGCATATGTTTTTGTACGGTTAGCAGGTACTCCAGTCCTCTGAGTTCTATGCCATCGAGGCTTTTTTCCGAGGTTCTCTGCTTGAGTGTCTCCATGTTGGTCACAAAGAGGATGATCTTCTCAGGAAAGTGTCCATCCAGTGCAAAGTGATTCAGCTCCAACAGTGTCTCAAAGGTAAAATCATCATTGGCAAGTGCGTAGCCTATACCGGAGAGAAATCCTCTATCCGAGAGAATGGTCTTGTCAGGATTTGGCTTGATCACCTCTTCATAATGTTCCGCACGGTCTGCCAAAAAAAGGAGTAGTTCCGCACGCTTAGAACTTAGCGAATCAGAGAGCAGTATCTCTCTGGCGTGTTCCCCGAAGGTCGTACCTCCGGGTTCATGGGTGATGAGCAGTTCTGGGTGTTTGTCTGCAAGCATCGCTATCTGGGTACTTTTACCACAGGTATCTATGCCTTCAAAGAGTATCACCATTATTTTCTATACTTTCGTATGAGTGTGAGCACTTCTGGGGTGACCAGATGATCGACTTTACCATCAAAATGCAGGATGGTGCGCACCACAGAGGAGCTGACAAAGGCACGTTTGAGGCTTGGCATGAGGTAGATGGTCTCCAGATCCTCCTTGAGAGAGGCATTGGCATAGCCCATCTGTAGCTCATACTCGAAGTCACTGACTGCTCTGAGTCCTCGGACGACGATGTTGGAGTCCAGCTCATCAGAAAGGGTAACCAGTAGACTGTCAAAGCCGACCACTGTGAGCTTTGGGAACTCTGTAGTCGCGGCTTTGACCATCTCGATGCGTTGCGTCAGATCAAACATAGGCTTTTTAGCTTCTGAATCAGCAACAGCCACAACAATCTCATCAAACATCGTACATGCACGCTTAATGATGTCAAGATGTCCTACAGTCAGAGGATCAAAGGTTCCTGGATAAATGGCACGACGCATTATAAAAATCCTTTAAATGTTTGAGTAAGTAGTGTAGTTTTGCATTTTATAGTAATGTTTTTATGAAAAAAATACATACGATCCTCTCTGGATAAAAGCTTTTAGAAAGCATACCACAACTCTTTATTCTCTACTCTTAATTTTTTATTTCCATCGTGTATACAAGTCATTAGGAATATCTAGAGCATCATACCATTTTCCGATAAGGAAGCGCTCCATCTCTTCCATCAGAGAAACAGCAGAATAATATCCCATGACGGGTGGCGCGATGATCACTCCTAGTGCTGCCAATTTTTGCATATTCTCTAAGGCGATAGCAGAAAAAGGGAGCTCTCTAGGAGCCAAGAGGAGTGGTTTACGCTCTTTGAGTGCGACTGCTGCGACTCTTGTAGGCAGATTGTCACTGATCCCACAAGCGATCTTGGCAAGGGTATTCATGGAGCAGGGGATGATGGCAGTGGCATCGACCTGAAAGGAGCCGCTGGATATAGAGGCTGCGATGTTGTCGCTATTGTGCAGTGTCACCTGTCTGTTCTCAAAGCTCTCCACGGTCAAGGCATTGTCTGAGACAACAACGTGGGCTTCGATGCTTGCAGGCAGATAGTCTACGAACTTCTTACCCAAATGTACGCCAGATGCACCGGTAATGGCTATAACGAGTCTCATGTTTTACCTTGTTGATTGTCTAGTAGGATTATAGCAAAAGTTATTGAGAGTTGTGTGTGAATTGAAATGAAAGTTATGGAGCGGGCGAACGGGATCGAACCGTCGACCCTAACCTTGGCAAGGTTATGCTCTACCGCTGAGCTACGCCCGCATATCCATATGTATGTTGTGGTACCTCGGGTCGGAGTCGAACCGACACGGGCAAAGCCCACCAGATTTTGAGTCTAGCGTGTCTACCAATTCCACCACCGAGGCATCGACCTGTAAAAGGTGAGTGGAATTGTAATAGAGGGGTGCTTAAAGTAAGCTGTTATTACTTAACAGCCTCTTTGAGCAGTTTCCCCGGCTTAAATCTGACACTGAACTTAGCAGGTACTTTGACCTTCTTGGTGGTGCCAGGGATCGTGATCTCTCTTGCCTCTTTTTTGGTTGCTGTGAAAGAGCCAAATCCAAGGAATGAGACAGAGTCTCTTTTGACAAGTGCTTCAGTGATTGTCTCAAGTGCTTTCTCAATGACTGCTTCTGTATCTTTTTTAGAAAGTCCGCTTTTTGAGGCTACCTGTGCGATGAATTCCGCTTTTTTCATGCTTTATCCTTTTATATGTGATTTTTAATTGTATCACAAGTATTGTACAAATAGCAACTGTATAGCAATGAAAATATTATCAAATGATAAGAAATGTGCAAAAAATACCCATAATCACCCTATTTTGTAGGGGTGTAGTGGCATACTCTAATTTTCATATGTTATAATATGGCAATCTAAAATAGCGTTATCTTTAAGGAGAGTGAGTGAAAATCACGATTATCATTACAGCCATACTATTACTGTTCGGGGCATTTTCAACGGTTTTTCATGATACCTCACTGGTAGGAAATATCGGGAAGATCATTGGCGATACCAATATTGAACTGTTTGGCTACCTTGCATATATAAATCTCCTTCTCCTTTTCTATCCTCTGTATCTCTTTTATACCAAGCCGTGGTTGCTTAAGCGGCTGGATGGCTATGTGGGTTGGATACTTTTCTATCTCTCTTTGGTACTGTTCCAGTCACTGGTCGTTGATCTCAAGGATGCAGGATTTGTAGGTCGGGAGATCCATGTGACCCTGTTGCCTTTTATCGGCAAGGCAGGGCTATGGCTCTTTTGGTTGATGATCTTCATGCTGGCGTTGGTGCTTGTGATCGATGATAACTACGACTTTAGAGCACTCTACAATAAGACCAAAGCACTCTTTAGCAGAAAAAACAGAGCGATAGGCAGTGATGAAGAGCCGATAGAGACAATGCCGGAAGAGAGCGAGAAGATCATGTCACTCTCTTCTCTATACACTACTGTCAGATCGATCTTTCAAAATCCATTTAATTTCCAGAGAAAAAGAGATATCGAAGATATCCTTCATATGCCATTGGAGCCTATAGAAGAGATAGAGACCCCTCGCTATACCAAGCAGACAGCAGTAACCCCAGAGAAAGTACTGCCTGTAGAGGAAGCAGTAGAAGAAGAGAGGGAAGAGCTACTGTACAGTGAGGATGAGATCGAAGATATCTTGACCCCAGTGAAAAAGAAACGGGTACAAAGAGCAGTACGGACTCCCAGAAAGAGTAGCGTGAAGATCGTAGATGAGCTGGAGGAGAACTCCAAGATCATGGCACAGATAGAGAAAGGCAGGGTAGCCAAACCCAAGAACTTCAAGCTACCAAAGATCGATTTCCTCCAAAAGCCGCCCAAGGTGACCAAGAAAGTCAATGAAGCTGAAATAGACAGAAAATCAGGTGACCTACTGGAGAAGCTACGGATGTTCAAGATCAACGGGGATATCGTTCGTACCTATACCGGGCCGCTGGTA
>Ga0256844_10000453_pt1 | contig 15745 bp, 16 predicted proteins | sample MusselsmetaG_FD_189100 | JGI IMG/M metagenome (GOLD analysis project Ga0256844, IMG submission 189100) | Mussel associated microbial communities from hydrothermal vent at the East Pacific Rise, Pacific Ocean - Mussels | ecosystem: Host-associated > Mollusca > Shell > Unclassified ... | reverse complement strand
GTGTAGTGTGGTCTGAGTATGACTATCAGAGAGTATACCGAGCTTAAGACTCTTTGGCATTCTCTTCTTTTTCTTCAGTTTTTGGCTCTTCTACTTCAGGTAAACCTTTTTGTTTATCTTCGGGTACAGGCTCTTTCCATTTACACTTTTTCTCTATACACTCATAAACTTCACCTGTTTTTAGAACCTTATGAACAATCATGCTCTCACAATCTGGACACTTACGCTCTTGTGGTTCACCATTTGAGATAAAACGACACTTAGGATAGTTTGAACATCCATAGAACTTACCACGTTTTCCCTCTTTTTCATGCAGTTTAGAACCACATTTAGGACAAGGAACGCTAAGCTCCCTTGGTGGAACCAATGGCTGTGCATTTTTACACTTAGGATAAGCAGAACAAGCATAAAATTTACCACGACGGCTATCTTTTATAACCATAAACTCACCACACTTTTCACATGGTCTATCAGTTTTTTCAGGCTCTGGTGGTGCATTACCCTCTAAGTCGGTTGTATATTTACATTTAGGGAAATTTCCACAAGCTATAAACTCACCAAAACGCCCTTTTCTACGAAGAAGCTCATGTCCACACTTTGGACACATCTCTCCTGTAGGAATCGCCATCTTTTTACTTTTGATGTTCTCTTTACCATCTAAAATCTTTTTCATAAACGGGTCATAAAAATCAGATAAAACTGTTTGCCAGTTTAACTTACCTTCATCTACCTCATCCAGTCTTGCTTCCATATTTGAAGTAAATGCAGAGTCAACTATTTCAGAAAAATGCTCTTCTAGCATCTCTATAACCGTAAAAGCAACCTCTGTTGGATGGATTCTCTTCTTCTCAAGCTCAATATATTTTCGAGTTTGAAGAATAGTAATGGTAGGAGCATAAGTACTTGGTCGCCCAATTCCTAATGACTCCAATTTCTTAATAAGACTCGCTTCATTATAACGTGCTGGTGGTTCAGTAAAGTGTTGCTCTGGCTTAATATCATCCAAGATAACCTTTTGACCTTTTTTAAGTTCTGGTAAAAGTTTATCTTTTTCATTATATCCTGTCACTTTATAAAAACCATCAAAAAGTAGTTTTCTACCACTCGCTTTAAAAGTAGACTTTTCACCTTTAAAAAGAAGGGTTTGCGACTCAAGTCTTGCTTCTGTCATTTGACAAGCTAAAAAACGGTTATAAATCAGACGGTAAAGTTTAAACTCATCTGCACCCAAATAATCTTTTGCTACCAGTGGAGTAAAGTCAACCATCGTAGGACGTATCGCTTCGTGAGCCTCTTGAGCTCCTTTTGATTTGGTGTTGTAGTTTTTTGCTTTAGCTGGTAGATAGTCATCACCAAAATTAGTCTGAATATACTCACGAGCATTTTCAATTGCCTCTTTGGCGAGATTTAAACTATCGGTTCTCATATAGGTAATTACACCCATATTTCCCTTATCAGTTTTAACACCTTCATAAAGTTTTTGAGCGACCATCATGGTCTTTTTAGGAGAAAAACCAAGCTGTGTCGATGCACTCTGCTGTAGAGTTGAAGTCATAAAGGGTGGAGGAGTTTTACTTTTTCGCTCTCTCTTCTCTAAAGACTCAACTACAAAGTTTTCTTTTGTAGCCGACTGGACTATCTCTGTAGCCATCGCTTCATTTTTAATACTCATTTTATCTAGCTTATTACCATCAAAAGAGTAGATACTAGAGTCAATATTTTTTTCAAATAGACCCTCTATCGTCCAGAATTCTTCTGGTTTAAAAGCTTTTATCTCACGTTCTCTATCTATAACAATTTTAAGTGTTGAACTCTGAACACGCCCTGCACTCAACCCTTTTTGAATTTTACTTGCTAAAAGTGGTGAAAGTTTATACCCAACAATTCTATCAAGAAGTCGTCTTGCTTGTTGTGCATTAATAGAGTCCATGTCTAATTTTCTAGGATTGTCCAGTGCATGCTGAATGGCTGTTTTAGTAATTTCATGAAAAACAATTCTAGGTAGAGACTCAGGCTCTTTTTTTATGGCCATAGCAATATGGTAACCAATAGCTTCTCCCTCACGATCCTCATCGGTCGCGATATAAATGGTCTCTGCCTCTTTTGCCAATTTTTTCAACTCTTTTACAACAGGGTTCACATCTCTAGGTATCGAATACTTAGGTACAAATGTACCATCTTCATCTACCGTAATTCCAAATGAACTCTTAGGTAAATCTCTAATATGCCCTTTTGAAGCCACAACCTTATAGTTTTTTCCAAGAAAAGCAGAGATCGTTCTAGCTTTTGCTGGGGACTCCACAATAATTAAGTTTTTCATATATTCTCTGCACCCATCCAATAATTTCTCGAATTGTAACAGAATCTTTTTATAAAAAGCAACCATAACTAACGATAAGTATCAAAAAACCTAATGATTAATCCATCTTTTGCTATACTTATACCTAAAAACTAGGGAGAACATACTAATTATGTTTGAAATTATAGGATACTTAGCACCAATATTTGCTCTAATCGTCTTACTTGCATTGGGAGTATTCATACTAATACTCATTCAAATGAATCTAAATAAGAAATCAACAACCATGTCAAATAATTCTGCTTGTAGAAAAGTGAATATGGAAAAGTTTATACGTAATTGGACCGATTTCTTTTGGTCAAATAGCATGAGATTTGCATGGATAACACTATTTTTAATAACAATTATTATTTATAGTTATGTTGGATATGTACACTTTCACATGTTTGCAGGAGCAATAATTAGTATTATCTTTTCTATCATTGCACTCACGTTCTTCTACTTCGCATGGAGAAGTTATTATGCTTTCGAAGAGAAAGCAAAAGAGAGACTAACTACCTTTGAAGATGCTATTAAAGCTGGTATTACCAAGGAAATCAGTTTTGAGGGAGATAACATTCAATCTTTCTCTAAAGAAGACAATAGCATGGATACAGATGAGCAAAAATTTTATTTCCCTGTTGGAACTAAAAAAATAGCCTATCCTCTTTTTCAAAAAAATGCAAAAAAACAACCTATTGTCTCAGAAAGAAAACTAGAAGTTCTAATCTTATCTCGTGAATACTTTAGTATTTGCCAATCAGCAACTCCATTTAACCTTTTAAATCCAAAACAAGGAGCAGCTCCTAAAAAATGTGCTGAGGTAAAAGCTTCAGGAGAGTGTGAAGAACACTACTACTCTCAAATGAGGAATGTTCTCTATAAAGATGATGCTATTCAAATTATATTTGATAATGAAGATGATAATGTAATTTTCAAATGTCCTAAAATGGCACCTAATAGAAAGCCTGCCATAAAAGCATTAAAAGAGAAACTAAGAATAACAGAAAGACAAAGACTGGCTAAGATTGATGAACATAAGAAATTTAAAGATATTAGAGAAGAGCAAAATGATATTACTAAAAAGAGTGATAAGTTAGAAGATGAAGAGTAAAATTAGGTTGTTACAAAATGGTATAAAATCTTAATGTTTTTGGTAGATTTTATTTAAATTATATAAATAATATTTTTTTAGTTATAATAAATATATATGGAACATAAGGGATTTCTATTGACCTTTTTATTGCACTACAACTTTATATTGTTGCAATAGAAGGTATATAATCTACTCTATCTTTACAATACAAGGGATATTTTTGAATTTTAAAAACTTTTTAACAGAATATGGTGAGCATGTTCCTGGATATGAGGTTACTGTTGTCAACGAAAGAGAAGCAAGAGCAGCCTCAGGGATACTTTTTATGCTGGGGATGATTGTAATCTTTGTAAGTATAGGATACAATCATATTATAGTAGCCAGAGTCTATCTTGCATTTATGTTTATGGATTTTACTGCCAGAATGATTAGCCCCTCATATGCTCCTTCCCTCCTTTTAGGTAAATTTATCGTAAGAAACCAAGAACCAGAATACACAGGAGGACTCCAAAAACGCTTTGCATGGACGCTTGGTTGGTTCATCTCTTTACCTATGATGTGGTGGTTTGTAATTCATTGGGATATTACTTTTTATAAAGTTTTAATATGTGTACTATGTCTAACCCTAATGTTTTTAGAAACTGCTTTCTCTGTCTGTGTTGGATGTATGATATATAAGGCAATTATAAAAGAGGATCCAAAGCATTGCCCTGGAGGTGTATGTAAAATCAAACAAAAAGAACCTATACAGATGTTTAATCCTATCCAAAAGATTATAGCTATCTTAACATTGCTTGGATTGATAGCAGGAACCTATCTTTTTATTGCTAAAACTGAATCAAAAACATTCTTTGGTGAATTTTTATATGAGATGGTTTTAACAAAAGAACAATTAAAGCAAGCCGAAGAGGAAAAAATGGAAGCAGAATTTAATAGTGGTGATGATGATGATTTTTAATTGCTAAACTAGGGAGGCTAAATATTTCTATGTCAATTCGTTAAAATAACAAATTCAAAAGGAAATGACATGGAAAGAGAATTTGATTTAAAAGAAGCACTAAAAGCAGAGATAATACTCCACTCCAAGAATGTTTTCACCTTTCAGTCAAGGTATATAGAAGTACCAAGAGACTAAAATACTACTTTGAACTAACAAACACCAAACCCATATTATTGCTAAGAGAAGATATTCTTCTCTTTATACTATAGATAATAGCTATAAAATATCTACTTCTCAAAAGCCTCAATAACTACTCTAAACTGAAAAAGATACTATGGATGGAGCTAACCAAGACCCATTAGGAGCTTCCTTTCTCTTTGTATGGTTAGATGCAATTTGTTATACAGTAACAGAAGATGGACATTATATTTCTAAAGCTTTTTATAAAGAAAAGAGAGAATAATCATATAGAGGAGAGTAAGAATAAAGAGAGTATGTTTGTTTAAATAGAAGACTCATGCATATGCTACTATTTGAGTAAAAATATAGATAAGTAAAATAGGACTTAAGTAAGTCCTATTAATTATTATTCGCTCTCTTTTGGCTCGTAATCATCACCCGTAGCACCTGCATCCATCATACCATACATGAGTCCACGAACAGTCTCAGCCATCTTTAGCATATCATCTGGTAGAGGTTTTCCACCATAAAGCATAAGTTCCATAGACATTGTGTATAACCATCTGTCACCTTTGTCATCTTCAACAATCAAGATTCTACAAGGCATAAATGCACCAAATGCTTCTGAATAACCAATGAACTCTTCAGCAATTGAGGGTGCACAAAAAGATAAAATTCTGATATATCTTTTACCACCTGTTTTAATACTACTTTTAATTGACATTTTTGCATCACCAACAACTAAGAAATTGTTCTCTTCAGCGATACCTCTCATGTTTTCTATAGCATCTTCAGTTGTAACATCATCATTGATTTTTACCTTTCTAACCATTGCCTCTGCACTGTTACCAGTTTTAATAACTTTATCAAACATATCCATGTAATAACCCATAGCATCTGGATGTAAAGAAGATGCTCCTGAGATCATTCCTCCAAAGTTAACCATCATGTAAACCAAAGCAATTAAAGCAATTGCACCTATCGTACTTAAAATATTTTTAAGCATTTTGACTCCTTTTATAATTTTAATTTATAATAGAATATTTTATCTTTAAATATAGTTAAATAAAATATTCTATCTATGAAAAGTTTAAGATTATTATACTTTTACTCAAAAAAGCTTATCATCCTTTATTTAGAATAGTATACTTCAATATTTCTATTCATCTGAAACTTCAAGCTCTTCAACCATTTTCTGAAGATGTTTACCCATTTGACCCTCAAACGCATCCCACTGCTGAAAATCTTTCATCTTTTCAACAACTTTAGGCTTTATTTCATATGCTTCCATATCTTCATCTAATGCCTCTTTTGCACCCTCTTCCAGAAGTTTCATGTACTTAATAAAAGGATCAAGTGTTTCATGCATTTTTCCTGGTGCTCCATGACCAGGAACATAAAGACTAAGCTCTGTTGCTTTCTCTATATCTTCAAGTAGTTTAATATTACCAAGAATACTAGATGATGCATCAAATCCACCTAAACGACTTTTCATTAAGTTATCACCCAAAAACAGAGTTTTACTATTCACATGAAGAATAACCAAATCAGTATCAGTATGTGCTCTTTTTGGGTGATGCATAATAAAAGTTTGACCATCAATCTCTAACTTATCTCCATTTTTCAAGGCAATAGTTGGAAATTGAAACTCTTTTGTACCTTTTAAATTTTTTGATAATCTATCTAAAATACCATACCACTTATCAGCCTCACCAGCTTTTGATACATCTATCATATGTTGTAACGCATAAATTTTGACATCAGGATACTTCTCTGCCATTGCCTTATTTGCGAACCAATGGTCTCCGTGTTTATGAGTATCAATAATAGCAATAATAGGTTTTTTACTTACCTTCTCAACTTCTGCTAAAATCTTTTTACCAACATTATAGTTTCCACCTGGGTCAATCATAATAAGACCATGCTCAGACTCAATAATAGCAGGATTGTTCATAAAACCTTCATTCTCTTCATTTGGCTCCATTGGTGGTCCAGGAAGTATGTATAATCCATCAGCATACTTCTTAAATGAAAAGTCTCCCAGTTTTCCTAATGTAAATGCATTTGCACTGATACTCAATGCACCTACAACAGCAAGTGATAAAAGTGTTTTTTTCATGTTTTCTCCTTAAGTTTGTTTATAAAATATAGACTTTATCGCTATATTTAATCTCTCCTGCTTCAATAACTTTAGCAAATATGCCTCTATCATCTTTTAACAGTTTGGGTAGCTTGTTGTCTATTTTGGTTAGGCTTTTACAGAGTGTACAGATTTGACTTATCTCCAATACAACTTCACCAATCTGAATCTGTTCTCCTGTTGTCAAAGAATATGGATTATAGTCTATTAGGATATTCTCACCCAATAGTCCATGCTTTAACTCAATATTGTTCTTTTGTGCGATTTTGTAACTCTCGATAGTACTAATAAGTACAGATCTATCTATATCTTTCGCATAGAATTTATCACCAACAATACCTCGACTATCTAGTAAAATTTTGTGAGTAGATTTTTTTGAAATAAAAAGCTCTAAGACATTACCAACCAACTGCTTATTTTGATTCACTATTAGTGATTGACTCATCTTCAAACTCCTCAAATGTTCTCTTTATATAAGCTTCACTACTAATATAATTCAGAATGGTTGTAAACTTTTTTGGGTTTCTATAACCTACTATTGTATAGATAAAAGAGCCTTTTATATCCATAAAGATAACTGTTGGATAGAGGTTAATACCCAGTTTTTTTAAAAACTCTTTATTGGTTCCCTTATATCCTTGAAAAGAGACAGTCTCATCATCATCTCTATTGATATCTACTAAGATAAATTTTTCCTCTATAGTTTTAGATAAACTTTCATCATCTAAATCAAAAAGCATCTTCTCACAATATCCACAACCATCTTTATGTAGAAAAATCATTACTTTCTTATTACTTTTATCTGCATCAGACACTATCGTATCTAACGCAAAATCAGTACCAAAAGTATATGAATAGTTTAAAATAAGAAAGATAAATATCTTAAAAAAATAGTTCATTTTCTTACTCATTATTAAATCTTTATTCGTCGTCTAACATCTCAAGTTCATCAAATGCATATCCAACATTACGAGCATTAAGAAGGTCATACATAGCTTTATCTTTAAACTCTTCTAGTTTTACTCTATCAGTAATTCCTGTAGCATCAACATCATCTTCCATCGCTTCTAATACTCTTTTTTTCATAAGTGTGAAATAAAGTTCTGTCTCATCTAATGCAGTTTTATCAGTAATTAAACCATGACCAGGAACCAGTGTATTCCACTCCATACCTCGCATCATCTTAATAGCTTTAAGCTCACCCATAACAGCACCATCTCTATCTGAATTCACCCTACCATTCATAACAAGGTCACCACCAAATAGAACTTTACTTTTTGGCATATATACAAATACATCATCTGATGTATGAGCTTTGACATCCATAGGAATTATATGGAACTCTTCACCACCTAGTGTTACAACCATCTCTTTTTTAGGTACAACATCCAGTTTAATAATATGTGTTCCCTCAATAGCATTAGCTGGAAGAACCTTATACATTCTTGTCTTGTCACCCTCTTTGTAATTACTATTGATACTCTCTGGACCAATAAGTTTTGCATTAAATGTTTTTTTGTAAAAATCATTACCTAGCCAATGGTCATCGTGATGATGAGAGTTTACAACATATTTGACAGGTAAATTAGCTATTTTTTTCATTACATCATATGCCTGTTTTGCAAACTGATAAGATGGTCCACTATCCATCAAAAAATAACCTTCACTTGTCTTTACATAACAACTATTTGCCATAAATCCTGCATTTTCTTTGGTTGGCTTATCTAATGCCCCAAGAAAACACCATACATTTTCAGCAACTTTTTTAGGAGAGAGTTTATAATCAAATGCTTCAGATGTTGAAGCTATAGATGGTTCTACTTTCTTCTCAGACACATTTTTCTTATCTGTAGAAGAAGTAGTTTTTCCTGCTTCTGAAATAATCTCGCCTATCGCTTTACCTTCACCAATAGAGTTGATTTTTTGTTCTGAAACTTGAGAAGTAGTTTTCTCCTCACCCTTAACTGTAACTTTTGTTACCTCTACAGATGTTACTGTTTTTTCATTAACGACTTTTTTCATATCAGCAATAGCTGTGTGAAGAATATCTAAGATACTTTTTTCTTCAGCACTACAAACAGTAGTTAATACTGTTGCCGTAATCAAAGATAAAATAACCGTTTTTTTCATTGTTTTTCTCCTTATTTTTATAGATTATGACAATCCACTTTTATTAACTCTAATCAAAGTTAATAAAAGTAAATTTTCCAAGCTCTTGGACCAAAAGTCCAAGAGAAAGTCTAGATTATTTAATCTTCGCTTTTTTAGTTTTTGTTTCACCTTTAAGGTCTGTCCAAGTAACTTCAAGTTCGTCACCTTTCTTACCTTTAAATTTAAATTTATAAAGAGGGTTTTTAGACATAAATCCACTTCCATTCATCTCATAAACAATGGCATCACCAACTTTTGCTATTACTGTTGTAATAAAGTTTGCCTCTTTTTTCTTCTTTTCACCCTCTTCTGGTCCAATATTTTGGTGTTTAGCCAATACTTTTACTTTAACTATTCCGTCTTTTTCTTTTGCTTTAACTTTCATCTATTTTCCTTTCGATTGAGTTCTAAAATTTAATTATCTATATCTAATGGTCTTTGGCTGCTGAATTAAATCAACCTCCACAACCACCTTTAGATACTTCGATTGGTAATACTTTTGAATAAAATTTACCATCTTTACCTTCTATAATAGCAGTAATTTTTCCTGAACCTTTCATCTTCATTGTGATAGCATAATCAACAATTCCACCTTCTGGAACAGTCCAAACAGCTACTGCTGAACGTGGGTTAGCATCTTGAAAAAGTGCTACTGTTTTAGCTTCAATATCAGACTTAACAACTACTGGAATTTTACCACCATTTTCAGCAAGCTTTGGTGCTTTAATTTTAACACCCTTCTCTTCAGGTTTAATATCTCCGTAAAGTGCTTTAATCGCATCTGCTGGTTTTTCAGCTTTCCATGCATCTGGCTTCTCTTTTCTAAAATCAAGAGCAGTTGCTGCCATTGGTGTTAAGGCTAATGCTGCTAAACCTAAACCTAAAAATTTTCTTCTGTTCATCATAAATTTCCTTTCTATTGATGTAAATTATGGAATCTCTATTGATATCAAGTAGATAATAACAAGTATTGAACCTCTGATTCCATGAGATACTCTATCTAAACTTGATAACGTAATATTAAGTTCCTTCAATGAATTAACCTAATATTTGAGTCCATGAAAGTGTATTTCAACTTTGTGGACTAATCGTGAGTTCTAAATGCTATTTACTCTTTGAGTACATATATTCAATAACCTGTTTCAGCTTATCATCACTTAATGTGCTTCCACCTTTTGGAGGCATTGCACCAGTACCTTTAATAGCTGTTGCTAAAACCTTATCAATACCTTTTTCCATAACTTTAGCCCAAGCCTCTTTATTACCTAAATCAGGTGCACCCATTTTATCATTTCCATGACATACAGCACAACTTTTTTCATAATCATCTTGACCAGGAGCTATAGTAGAAGTATCTTTTTTAGGTAAATCTCTAACCTCACTAAATGGTGGATTTACATCTGTACGAGGATCACTAACAACAACAGCTTTTGCATCATCATCTTTACAATCTTTCATACATCTTGTCCCAATTGCACCTATATTTTTACCATCAGATAAAAACGCTTTTACATTCTTAACACCATCTGGTCCATCAATATTAGGAATAAACCCTTTTTCATTTGGTAATTTAATTTTTGTAAAGTTTTCATTGCTTAATACAAAATCTTCACCCATATCTTCACCATCAACCTGAATCTCATTGGTAGCTAGAAGATAAGCAGTAATTGCATAAGTTTCATCCCAACTTAAACTTTTTGGTGTGGCATAAGGCATTGCATCATGAATGTACCATAAAAGTGTACTAGCTTGTGGCCAATATGTACCAATAGTTCTTTTTGGTGCATCTGTTTTTCCTGGTGTTCTTTGATTCGTAAGAGATGCTATATCTCCACCTGTTAGTGTTGGATAACCAACTCCACCTGCACCAAAGTCACCATGACATACAGCACACTGCTCTTCAAAAAGCTCATCACCCTGCTCTACTGTACCTTTACCAGTTGGTAAACCTGTACCATCTGGCATTATATCTGTATCCCAAGCTTTAATCTCTGCATCAGTTGGTGTTCTACCATGATTGATGGGATCAACTTTTTGATCATTTATACTATATACTGTATATTTACCATCTTTCGTAGGGTAAGTCATACCACCATCAACAGCATCTTTTTTACCATCAAAAGAGGCAAAAGCTGAGATTGAAGTTAATAGTAATGTTGCTACACTTAATGTAATAGTCTTATGAACGCATTTGAGCATTATGAACCTCCCCATTTGCTTTTACTTGCCAAGTGTTAATTGAGTTTCTATGATAAACTCCCTCCACACCTATAATCTTTTTCTCTTGGTTTACTGTTGGTTGAACATCACCTGCATCATCAACTGAACGACTTTCTAAGAGTAAATCTTTACCTTCATATTTATACATATAACTAAACCGTGTCCAAGCTTTTGGTAAAACTAAACCTTTAAGTTTCGCTTCAACCCAGTTTTTTCCACCATCAAATGATATATCAACATGTGTAATGGTACCTTTACCACTCCATGCTAAACCTTCAATCTCTACCATATCACCTTTTTTAAGATCTGTCCATGGTTTCTCAGGACAAGGAGAAGTTATTATTGAGTTTACTTCAAGAGGATAAAAGTGTTGGATTGCTTTACCAGTTGGAAGAAGTGTTGTATATTTAGATGTCTCTTCTTTACAATACCAAGGTTTATCTCCAAACTCTAATCTCTTAAGCCATTTAACAGATAAGTTTGCTTCCCAACCTGGAACAAGAAGTCTAATTGGATAACCCTGCTCTTCTCGTAATGCTTCACCATTCATAGCATATACAATCATAGCATCGTCCATAGCTTTTTCAGTTGGAACAGTTCTGCTCATAGATGAACCATCTCCCCCTTCTGCTAGCATCCAAATAGCTTTAGGGTCAACACCTAAATCTTCAAGAATAGTCTTAAGTCTAACACCTGTCCACTCAGTACAACTCATCATACCTTTAACAAACTGTATTGAGTCAAACTGTGGAGATTTCCACTCAGCAGCACCATTAGAAGGACACTCTAAGAAGTGAATAACACTCTCACTTGGATATTTTTTAAGCTCATCCATAGTCAATACAATAGGTTTTTTTAACATACCATGAATCATAAGTCTATGCTTAGCTGAATCAATACTTGCTATACCATTATGAGATCTTGTAAAGAAAAGACCATTTGGAGTGATAATTCCACTTAAGTCTTGCAGTGGCGTTACTGAAATAGCAGCATGCATATCACCTGCAGAAGATAGTAGAGGAGTAGTTCTTCTTACTACATTATGCTCATACGGTGAAGGAACACCATAAGGGTTTTTATTTAATTCATATCCTAATGAGGTTGCCCAAGGCTGCTCTTCAAGAATTGCCTCATCCCCTTTCCCTTCTGCTGACAGCTTCGTAGGTAATAATACATTACTTGCAACAACAGCACTTGCTGAATAGACAGCTGCTTTTCTGAAAAAATCTCTTCTACTTGTTAGCTCTACACTTTGTTTAACCATAGATTCTAAATCTTGAGAAGTTTTATCAATTTTATTCATTTGTCCTCCTTTTTGATTTTGGTATTTTCATCGAATACCGTCGGAACATGATGATTATATTGTAATAATATTTCAAAAGTCAAGAAAATCTATCTATATAAATCTATCAAGAGATACTATTATTTTTAAAAAGAATTTTATATATAACTAAAATAGCATAAATTATAATTTATACTTATATATATAGTAATAAAATGTATAATTTTTATACATTTAAGCCTTTATAATAAACTTTTTACATAAATACTTATTGATATAATCAAAAAAACTGATTATATTAATAATTATAGATGTGTATAAAAGGAACATATTCTAGAACTTTTTTTAATTATTAAGTAAATATAATCAACAGGAGAGAACAAATAGATAGGTCAAATGTAAAAGAAAATTAAGATAATATAATAATAAGGGAGTGATATTGACTATTTTTTCTTTGCATTTTAATCCCCATATAAAGAAATTTCAAATAAGCTATTATTATTAAAAAAGCCCCCTTAGTTTTAGTTAAAGTCCTAAATTATCGATGTACTGATTCAATAATATTGGTTGCATAAATCACTTTTTTAATATCTTTAAGATAGATTATCACAATTATTACACCAAGATTTAAGGAGTAAAGTTGTCGGTCTTCTTTTCATTGTGTTGGTAGTGGTATTACTAACACAACAAATACTAAGGTCTTAAATATCTTCCTTTATGCCCATCTTTTACTACTTCCCTTAATATGACTAAAAATTCACCTAATGCTTCAATACCTGTTAGATTCATCAATGGTTTTTTAGACTCTGGTTTAAAAAATAATAATGCAGGAGTTTGTTCTATTCTTATATCATATGGAACTTCATCATAGTCATTATTTACAGAAACAACTTCAAAATATTTATTTAAAATATCTTTTACCTCATTATTACTAGAGATTACAGAATCTAACCTATCACAATATTTACATGTTGTAGATCTTACTTTTAAAAAAATGATTTTATTTTTAGATTCTGCATCCTTTATAGCTTTAGAAAAGGATACATAGCTAACAGTATTCTCTTTTTTGATTTTAGGTATAACAATATCTTTTTTAACTATTTTTTTTACTTCTACTGTTTTTTTCACTACTATATTTGAAATAGAGTTTGCTTTTTTAGAAACTTTATCCTTTCTATTCTCTTCCATATTTAAGAATTCATCATACACAGAAGCTACATTTTTATCATGCCAAAAAGTATAAAGTCTCTCTTCGTTAAAAGCAGAAAGCTTTATATTTTTAATTGCAGCATCTTTACTTTCTCCACTTAATACGCTGCTCTTAACTTCACTCTTTAAAAGTGATAAATAACTCTGAGTGTTCTTTAAAGCACTTCGTTTTGTCATATATCCATGGGCACTCACAATATCATCCCAAGATAATGATTTAAGCAATGATAATCCATCTAACCATGTTAGTATAGAACGATTATTTTTAAATGCAACTATTCTATTATTAAAAATCATATCTCCAGCAAAAATTATTTTTTTATCAGGAATATACACCATTAAATGTTCATTATCATTTTTAATTTTTATAATATTTATTTTTAAATCTCTTAAAGGTAATATCCAATCACTTTCCAAATACTTATCTAAAGGTACTAACCGTGTATTAATAAGTGCATCTTGTGAGATTTTATCTGAAATTTTAAGTTTTTTATTTTGAATTATATGTTTTTTATAGTTTTTAGAACCAACCAATATTGCACCCTGTTCTTTAAAAAAACCATTCCCTAATATATGCACTTCCTCTGAAGATGTATTAATCACATATTTAACTGGAAGATTTTTTTCTTTTTTCATTATCTCATAGGTTGCTTGTGCATAACTATATGTAGGTCCACTATCAACCACAATATAACCATCTTTATATTCAATATAACAACTATTAATCATATTCCCACCGTTATCTTTAGAAATACTTGAAGGTAATCCAAAAAAACAATTTATTCCTTTACTTATTCTATATGGCTTTAAATGATAATCAAATCCAAATAAATAAATCGTAAAAAATAAAAAACTTAAAAAATAACGCATTTTTCTCCTATATAATCATTGTAAAGTCAGGCATATTACAATAATTATATTAATAAGTGATTAATAGATTTGAATGGTTATGTTAAATTAATATTTTTGAGAGATGAGTACACCTTCAATCAACTTATCAATATCACCATCTAAAATAGCATCTACATTAGAATAAGGAATATTCGAACGTGTATCTTTAACTTGCTGATAGGGAGCCATAACATAAGAACGTATCTGATGTCCCCAACCTATATCACTTTTCTCTACACCATCAAGTTCTGCTTGCTTTTTTTCCATTTCATATTCATATAGACGAGACTTTAGCATTTTCATGGCTGTTGCCTTGTTCTTATGCTGACTTCTACCATTTTGACACTGAACAACAATATTCGTCTCTAAATGAGTAATACGTATGGCACTCTCAGTTTTATTAACATGTTGTCCCCCTGCTCCTGAAGCTCTATAGGTATCAATTCGTATATCCTTATCTTCAATCACAATATCTACATCATCATCAATTTCTGGAGAAACCATTACCGAAGAAAATGAAGTATGCCGTTTTGCATTAGAATCAAAAGGAGAAATACGAACAAGACGATGAATTCCATTTTCTACTTTTAAATACCCATATGCATTTTCACCTTTAATAATAAAACTCACGTCTTTAATTCCAGCCTCGTCTCCAGCCTGATAATCAAGTCCTTCAACTTTAAACTCTTTACGTTCAGCCCAACGTAAATACATTCTATAAAGCATATTGGCCCAGTCCTGAGACTCAGTACCTCCAGCACCAGGGTGAATAGAAATAATGGCATTATTACTATCATGCTCACCATTTAACATCATCTCAACTTCTAATGCATTAATATTTTCATTTAAATTCTCTGCATCCATATAGAGCATCTCTAAAGTTTCATCATCCCTTTCTGCCTTTGCCATTTCAAAATAATCCATAGCGTCATCTACAGATAATTTAGCCTTATTAAATTTATTTAGCATTCTTTCTAACTTCGTCTTTTCTTGTGAAATAAGAGAAGCGTTCTTAGCATCATTCCAAAAATTTTCATCTTGTTGAATATTATCAATCTCATCAAGACGATTTATAATCTCATCTGGTTTAACTATGTTTTTTATATTTTCAATTTTAATACTAAGTTTCTTTAATAATTCACTATATTCATATGTATCCATAGATCAGTCCATTCTTAATTAATTAACTCGTATTTTATCTAAATAGTACTAATAGCCAATGTAAAAAAGTCATTATAGATCAAGAGAAAAAAGTGAAGAATAATAAAATAATAAAATAAAATAATAAAGTAAAGAGT
>Ga0256844_10000452_pt1 | contig 15745 bp, 11 predicted proteins | sample MusselsmetaG_FD_189100 | JGI IMG/M metagenome (GOLD analysis project Ga0256844, IMG submission 189100) | Mussel associated microbial communities from hydrothermal vent at the East Pacific Rise, Pacific Ocean - Mussels | ecosystem: Host-associated > Mollusca > Shell > Unclassified ... | reverse complement strand
CTTAGTATGGGAGCCTGTTCGATAACGTCGCATAGCGACAAAGATAAACTTTTCTTCGCCTGAAGGCGAGGGGTTTCAACCATCCCCGAAAGAGACACTAAATTAAGTACAAGCCATCTTCACGGAGAGAGCTGGATACAAATCATTCAAAAAGTTGTAGAGTTAAACACTGCAATCATAGAAGATTACTGAAGCCGTAATTGCTCGGCCACCTTAATACTAATTTCTGACACCTCAATCAACTCATCAAAAGGAATTGGTGCATTTCCACCTTTCTCAATGCCGGTCAGGAAAGCAGCAGCACAAGCCGCCTGCCCCTTATCCTGACGCATCAAATTCATTTTCTTAAAATTCTTCCAGCCATACCCCTTCAATTTACGAAAATTATCGAGTTGCAATACACCATCACCCGCAAATACCTCTATCCGCTCTTTGGGGAAAGCCTTCCCCCCATTGGCCAAATAATGAATAGTCCCAAAGGATCCATCGGCGAATCCAAGGGTAATGGAGGCCTTATCCTCTGTTACAGCAACAGCAGGATGGTCTCCTATCCTTCTGGCCTGAACAGAAACCACCTCGGAACCGGCAAAATAACGCATCAAATCAATATAATGGCAGGCTTCTCCGATGATACGTCCTCCACCGACAGCCGTGTCCTGAATCCAAGTGTCGGCCGGTATTGCTCCCGCGTTCATGGTCATAATGAACACTTTTGGCTTTCTGACGGGTTCCAGTAGCTCTTTCATCTTTATAATTTGTGGAGCAAAACGACGATTAAAACCCACCATCAACAATAATCCACTCGTGGAATTGTATACCTCCCGGATTTCATCCAACTCTTCTAATGTCAAACAGAGGGGCTTCTCCACAAAAATGTGCTTCCCTGCTTGCAGGGCTTTCTTCACAAAACGAGCATGGCTGTTGTGGCGTGTTACAATGGCAACACTGTTGATCTCTTGTTCGTCCAGGATGGCAGTCACATCACTTGCGGCTTTCTGAAATCCGTTTTTTTCTCCGTGGTGCGTTGCACTGATGCCACCACCAGAAACAATTGTATGTAATTGGGCACCTGCTTTTGCAAAAGCAGGAATCAGAATACGTGACGCATAATTCCCCGCCCCAATAAACCCGCATACAGGTCTTCCGGCTATGATGGCTTCTCTTTTCCTTAGAATTACCGTGTCAGTACGCAACTCCTCATTGCTTTTGTCCTCATATTGCAACAAAATCCCAAGCGCCTGCATATCATCACTTAAGGTTTGATAGGCAGATACAGATTCGGAAAAACAATATCTGTGGGAGATTAAAGGCTGGATATCAAGTTTTCCTTCCGCCATCATATCCAGAACCGCTTCAAAATTCCGCTGCTCCGTCCAGCGAACAAAACCAAACGGGTAATCCTGTCCCCTATCTTCATAGTTACTATCATAACGGCCGGGACCATAAGAGCATGAGACCTGGAAACTTAGTTCTTTCTCGTAAAAATCAGAGCGATTCAATTCAAGGCCAGTAACTCCGACCAGTACTATACGCCCTCGCTTACGACACATGCGGGCAGCCTGGCTGACAGGGTCAGAAGATTTAGCAGAAGCACAAATCAACACACCATCAACGCCACGTCTCCTTGAAAAGGCGAGCCCGGCATCAACGGGATTTTCTCCTTTTGCAAGGGACACAGTCTCAGCTCCAAACTTCCGAGCCAACTTAAGTTTTGTTTCATCAAAATCAATACCAAGAACCCGACACCCTTGAGCTCGTAACAGCTGGACAGTAAGCAATCCTATAAGTCCCAATCCTGTTACCACGAAACTTTCCCCAAGGGTCGGTGCAGCTAGGCGAATACCCTCCAAACCAATAGAGGCAAGCACCGTAAAAGAGGCCATTTCATCACTGACACCATCAGGGATTTTCGCACACAGGTTCTGTGACACAGTAACAACTTCCGCATGCGATCCGTTGGAAGCGACTCTGTCTCCTTCCTTAAAGGCAACGACTTCTTTACCCGTTGCATCAACAACACCCACATTGCAGTATCCCAAAGCAAGAGGCTGATCCAGCTTACTCTTTATGGCATCAATGGTAATAGCTACTCCATCCGTTTTAACTTTCTCTAACACCATCTTCACCTTTTCAGGTTGCTGACGAGCTTTAGAAAGCATATTTGCCTTGCCAAATTCCACCAGCATTCGTTCAGTGCCAATGGAAATAAGGCTAGTTGTTGACTGAATTAATAAATCATTATTGCTGTATTGAGGAACCGGGACTTCAACCAAGCGTGTTTCACCAGTGGACATATTTTGTAGAATTTGTTTCATAATTGCAATTTCTCGTTGAAACCAGGTAAACCAGTAAAGAGTTTTTTCTTTTCATCGGCTGTAGGGTAGCTTATTAACACGGCCTTATACTTGCCTTTAAACACAAACAAACTGCCTGCCGCAGCGCCAATAAGTTGTTCACGGGAAATCAATTCACTAATATTATTATACGAGCCAGCACCACCCAATGCCGTGACAGGTACGGAAACTTCTCCATTTATTTTCTGAATTAAATCCAGATCATAACCTTTCATGGTGCCATCATTATCAATAGAGTTAATTACAAGCTCTCCAGCACCAAGCTTTTCAGCATGTTTTGCAAATTCGACAGGCGATATTTTTGTATTATTTTTTGCGTTATGGGTAAAACATTCATACTTATTACCGAAGAACTTTTTCTTTACATCCAACACCACAACAACGCTTTGACTACCGACCTGTTCTGACAATTCTGCCACTAAGTGTGGATTATCCAGAACTGCAGAACTCAAAGCTATTTTTTCTACCCCTAAGCCAAGAATGCGCATGGCCTGTTTTGCTGTTTTAATTCCGCCCCCGTAGCAAAGTGGCATCCGACATTCCAATGCCAGGTTCTCTATCATTCTGTAATCAGGAGCCCGATTTTCCACTGTTGCATCAATATCCAATACTACAATTTCATCAGCTTCCTTTTCATTAAAAATTCTTACAGCATTAATTGGGTCGCCAACATATTTCTGGTCTTTAAATTTTACCGTTTTGACAAGTCCCTTATCCCTGACCAACAACACCGGTACGATTCGTGGATATAGCATAATCAGGTTAATGCAAATTTTTCAAGAAAGGCAATACCGTTTGCATGGCTTTTCTCCGGGTGACACTGTATGCCATAAATATTATTCTTTTTAACAATACAGCTGAATTTCACTCCATACTCTGCACTTGCCAGGGTATTTTCTACTTCAGCACAGTCGAAATAATAAGAATGAAGAAAATAAAAGCGACTATGAGAGCCTAAACCATCCACTAGAGAATCCTCCTTTTCGATCACGATATTATTCCAGCCCATATGAGGTAAGGGAAGTTGCAGATGGTTTTCATTGTTGGTTAAATCGGGGAATTTCTTTATCCTGCCCGAAATCCAGCCCAATCCATTAGAACATCCCTCTTCACTGGAATCGGCTAATATTTGCATACCTACACAAATCCCAAGAACAGGAACTCCTCTATCAAGAACCAACGAATCAAGTGTTTCACGCATGCCTGAATTATTCAATAAAGACATGGCATAATCAAAGGCCCCTACTCCCGGCAGTACAATCTTATCCGCCTCTACTAACTGAACTGGACTGTCAGCAAAACAATACGCAATATTCAGTCTTTTAAAAACATTTGCAAATGCCTTTATATTACCCAAACCGTAATCAACAATAGCGATCATCGTTTTATTGCCTTCTCAATCCCGAGTAATTTAAATATTCTTGCCCCCATCACAAACCTGGCTTCCTGATTTTTATAATCCTTATGGGTCTTATTGGGTGCATCAAAATAACTCTGTAATTCAAAGATATTAATTCCCAGTTTATTAGCTACATATTCAAACTCATGCTTGACTTCTTCCTTGGTAATTGCCGATTTGGCTAATTTAGCCAGGGCTTCAACCCTGGTCATCTGACCAGTGAGAATGAGGCTTGAATATTGAACTTTACGAGTGTCATAACCGAATTTGGCAGGTAACCAATAGCCCTCATAAAACTTGGTGAAACGTGATTCAAAATGTTTCTGCGAATAAGGCTGCCATCCATATTCCTTTTCAAGAAAATTCATGGCATCTTTCTTAATGTAAGGAAAATAATTCAACGGTTTCACAACCTGAATCTTGCGAATATAACGCAGGTAAATCTTATGGCGTAACACACTGCTAAAAGGGTAGGTCTTTAACGGAATTGTCCCAAAACGATGGCATATATCTTTAATTTGAGCCATATCAGTACCATAATAAAGCCATTCCATGGGATTTCGCACACATTCGGTGGAATAATTAAAGCCATTCAAAATGTATTTAATTTTATGCTGACTGGCAAAGTTATACAGGGTAGCAACAAATGCATGATCCTGTGGCACATCAATATTTGCTAGGCCACTCTTGAAATAGGAGAGCTGGAAGTCCTTCATCTCCTCCCAGTTGATAACTTCCGTATAAAGATCCAGACCCAATTTATCGATCATCACATTGATATTATTTACTGCTATCTGCGAATTCCAACCACCATCAACATGAAAAACAAGAGGACGAAGGCCAAAATCATGCACCATAACATGGAGAAGATAAGAGCTGTCAGCCCCACCACTCATCCCAATAATGCAGTCAAAATCCCTGTCACAACCATCCTTCTTTATGGCAGCAACAATCTTATCAAGTTCAGCCCGTCCCCTTTCATCCGTATGCCAAATAGGAAGGACATCATTTTTAAAAGAAAGACAATGATCACAGACCCCATCCTTATCAAAAATAATTTTTGAATCAGTGGTATCCATGACGCAATTACTACATATCTGCTCTAACTTGTTATCCATTTAAACACTCAATCCTGTTACAATTATTTCCGCCTCACAACTCAAACATAAAGCCGGGCAGCAAGCTGTCTATAGTCAAGCATGGTCCGGGCAATCTCTAAAGAACGGGCCGCCATGGGGATGAGCTGCCTCTTGTTGCTGGCAACATCATCGAAAACCGCCGAGATCGACTGTGATCCACTAATAGCCCAACCATTACCCTGCAAAAAAGGTTTATGACTGGGAACATCGGCAATAGCAACCGGACATCTCAGGCATAATGAATTTTGCATAATAGCTGATTGCGATCCGGGCTGAAGATACAAATCAGCTGCGCATAAATGAGCCATGAGGTCAGGCGAATCCAACCAGCCCAGGTAGGTCACGGAGTCATTGGCAGCAACAAGATTCTCAAACTCGTTTTTAATTTCGTCATTCACACTGCCAATCAGTACTAACTTCATCTTACTGAATTCCAGCCCATTAAAGGCCTGCAAACTTTCAATCACCTTCTTTCTCTTTTCCAGCTTACCGGCCTGAACAATCAACACATCATCATCAGATAAGCCCAACTTCGCTCTGGTCCTCACACGCATTCCGTAATACTCATCATCAGAAATCATGGTTCCCCCCAGAGGATAGAACTCCGAAAGCTGATCAGGCACATCATACATTTCTTTTATAAAATCTTTTGTCTCGAGAGAGACATACAAAACTTTATCAATATACGGAAGAGCCATGCGAATGATTCTCGCGTAATAGAGTCTATGAAGAATCTCCTTTGATAAAAAATTTCTGGCACTGTTATTTGCATCCTCATGACTGTCAGCATAAAATTTAACATCAGGATTATTTTTTTTATATTTTGCGACAGTTAGCAGTTCACCACCACAAAGGCCGTGAAATAGAATAACGTCTGGCCCAAAATCACTAATTGCTTTATAAACTCCTGGATGAAGCCTTACTTTTTTCATGATTGAATGAAAAAAAAACTGCCGGTATGGCAACCTCGTCACAGAAATACCATCCTCATTTTTGTACTCTCCAGGTTTCAAATACTGCAATTTTTTTTCTTTGCCATAAGTCTCTGTTGAGGCAATGATTTTCACCTCATGACCATCTAACTTGTTCTGGCGCGGAAGAACATTTTCCTGATAAGAAAAGTTATCTATATAAAAACTTGAGAGACAGATGTGGAGAATCTTCATATATCTTTTTTGTGTTGTAGTAATAACAGGGCTGCCACATCATTAAAATCAACAGCCAGTTCTTTAATTTCTTTTTCAGGTAACTCCCACCATTGTAACTCACATAACGCCTTGATTGTTTCTTCATCAAAACGCTGTTTTATTTTCCTTGCAGGATTACCGCCAACAATCGTATAAGGTGGGACATCCTTGGTAACAACGCTACCCATACCTATGACAGCCCCTACCCCCACTCTAACACCTGCTCTAACCTGAACCCTTTCTCCAATCCATACATCACTCTCCACCTTTGTTCGCAAATCAACTGAATACTCATGTCTCGAAAATTTTGCCTTCACACTATCCCTGTGAGCCAAAAAAACAGGAGAGGTAGAAACAAAGTCAAGGGGGTGTCGTCCGCCTACTCCTATCGATACACCATCAGCAATTGAGCAAAATCCACCGATATCACAGTTAATTATAGTGCAATCATATCCACAAAATGAATGTCGGGCAAAAGATGAATTTACCACAGTGCTACCAGCTTCTACTTTGGAAGTCTTGTGAATTATACTTGCTGTTATTGCTCGCCCCCTAAGCTTCTTAAAAAATTTGGTCCAAAGGTATTCAAACATAAACAATACTCCGTCCTACTCTGTTAATAAAAAAAAACGAAATCAAAACCATAAACAACCCATGGCTTAATACTACTGTCAACAGATCGCTAGAGGTCAGGGCAGCCTCCACCGGACCGAGAGTAATCGCGGCAAGAAACCATAAAGGTATGGTGCCTTTTTTTCCTACAGTATTTATGAATTTAATTATCATACCAAAAAGCACAGTATATATAAACACACCACAAAAACCGGCATGGGCATAGCCACTACTGATAAATCCGTTGTTGGCACCCAACTCAGCACTTAAAAGGTATTTTCCCACCACATGGGGAATTGACAAATCATACGGATATTCAAAGATAAATGATAAAACTCTGTCAGACCAGTATGTATGAGGGTTCTTGGAAAAAAAAGAAAACCATTCAAATGTTAGCCTAGCAGGAACATAGAAAAATCTCCGAACAAACATTGCAGCCGGTAAGCCATAACCAAAGACTACATATATGAGAAATGAGGAGAAAGCAATAAAAGAAAAAAATAGGGGTAGTAGAATAAGTTTATCGTTCTTACGGAACATCAACCATATGACAATGGGAAGAAATGGATAAAACAATACAGCTTTGTGTGCTGTTATTCCATAAAAGTACACCTGAACAGCTATGATTGGCAAAACATATAAATATTTTTTTTTAAATAAAGCAAATACTAGTAAAAATATTGTGAAAAATTTATATGTCCATATATTTAAATAAGCAAGATATCCAACATCAAGCATGACACTATTAGCAGATCTAAACTCATAAACTTTGTTAAATTTGAGATTGAAATTTGTTATGGCACCGGACATTATTCCCCAAAAAACTAAATAAACAATAGATAATGAAAACAATAACACAATTATAGTTATCCCATGTGGAACTATCACTATTTTTTTTGATATAACGACATTAACATGTGCGATGGCATAAATAATCAATATCGAAACTATTGTTACAACTACAGGAATGAATGATTTACCAACATCTAAACCGTATACACTCGTCAAAGGTGTTACCAAAACTAATACTGCATAAAGAAAAATAAAATCATTGTAGCGTCTAAATTTATAATCAATCAAGAACAAACAGGGAACAAACAACAACCACGAAAAAATATATCTTCTTACCTCAAAATCAACATTAAAACTGAGAAAAGAGTCGTAATACATTGGGTGCAAGCAGAATGTATATACAAAATCCAGTAACACCCTAAAGAAGACAACAGAAACCAAAAAAAGCACCTGATCTTTTTTGACTTTACCGTATAATGATATTTCTCTCACGACTCAACAAACTCCATACAATCAAAAATTTCATACCACCTGACATAATTAGCTCATCTTCAAAGTTGCCAACTGAAAGGAGATTTCCCTTGGATTCTGCAAAAAGCACCTACAAACCACTCTTATGCACCTGATGGTGGTCACCACTAACAAACCAAACCAACCATAAATACAACATATAACTTAATGTGGATAAAAGACTAAACACCGTAACTGAATATAAAAAATTATACCCCAAGGCATACATGCACCATAACCCACCCAATGGAACTATCAAACGTATGCAGTCGCTTATGAGTTTAAGCTCAGTACGGTCTACCACAAACAATACACGGCTAACAGGGCTCACAACCATTCCAACAAAACCAACTGGAGCTAGAATCGACACAAGTAGTCCAGTATCAGACCACTCATGTCCAAAAAACAACTCAAAGACAAATGGTGCTGCCACCGCCAGTGGTATATAAACCAGTGAAGAGAGGAGGCTTAACTTTTTCACCACCGTCCATAAGATTTTTCTTATCTGTTGTGTATCGCTGCGATAAGCTTCAGAAATATGAGCATAAAATACATCTCCTACACTGGCACTGACTAATCCGGCAGGAAGCTGGCTGATACGTTGCACCAATAAAAACTGCCCTGCTGCTTCTGTACCAAAAAAAAAACCAATAACCGGCAAAGGTAACATAACAACCAAAGCATCAATAATTGATGCTGGGAGAACGATTACAGGAAATTTCCAATTTTTTTTCAATATTGAACAAGAATACACTCTATTCATTGTCAAAATGGTCGTTCTAATAGTCGGTAGCGCTGAACGGATCAACTTAATTACAGCAAAAACACGCCCGGCAATTTCCCCACTCAAAAGACCTATCCAACCAGTTTGCCCTAAAGCAAATACCACAGGAACAACTGCCCGCCCACTGCCTTGAAGAATTAAGGCGCGGCTAACAGTACTAAAATTCGAGTGTCTTGCATGCCAATAACGTAACGGAGACAAAAAACCTATGAGAAGAAGAGCAACTATAGAAACAACAGCGCTCCATTCAGGAAGCGAACCATAAGACAACAGATCATGGTGGATCAGATACCACAAAGTCAAACCAGCTAACAATGACAATGGAAAAGCAAAAATAATAGATGCAACTAAAAGGTGGTCAGCCTCCCGGTCATTTTTTGCTGACACAATAGCAATCTCATAACGCAGTCCAACACCAACACTGATACTGCCAACAAAAGCCAAAAAAATCCCAAGAAGACCCATTTCGCTAGGAGAATACAATCTTGTGATTAAAGGGGTGGATATTATAACAAGCCCCTGTCCAAATGCTGTACCACCAGCTAATTTCAATACATTCCCGGAAAATTCGCTAATTTTTCTCTGGTAAACAACAGATTTCAATCTCTCCAAATTTTTAGCTATCATAGTTCAATAGTTGATAAAACCATAGTAGTAAGTCTCCACCGGAAAACCTGTGGCGTTAAATTATGGACCACTCAAAGCGGTATGCTAAAAAGATTCACTGCCCACTTGTACTAAGGAATACTTCGGTGTAATAGATATCAGCATCCTTCTCTTGATTTTAAGCAGTTCATGAGTATTGTTGCAGAGATCGTCAAAATTCTATTGCCCATCTCCTATGACAAATAAATAGATGCTACGATGCCTTAGCAACCATATTCCAGATAAATGTCACAAAAGTTGACAATAATACGCCCAGCACAAAACCAAGAACAACAATGAGTTTACGTTTCGGTTTTATCGGTCTATCGTCAACAATTACAGGCCCATCAACTGTCATAGAATGCATCTTGTCAACACCTTGTCTTAAAGAAGAGAGCAAATTAAACTGTTCCTGAAGGATTCGTAATTCCGGAATGAATGCATCATCATTCTTTCGCTGCTTTAAAATATCAATTTCAGCTTTTAAGGTTTTTGTCCCTCGAAAAAACAATGGTTTTTCCTGCAAATTAAAAGACATCTTCCTCTCATTTCTATTTGAATGCTTATAAACCATAGGTCGTTCATCTGTTCCATCAGTCAACCCAAGTTTCTCAGCAACAGCTACAGCTTCCTCCAAGCTTGCAATCCTATCCAAACGATGGGCCTTCCCAATAGTGCGCAGGCTCTCAATACGCTTAGAAATGTTCTCCTTAAGCATTTTAACTTTCACGGCAAAATATTTGTTCTGGTTAGCAATTGTAGTTTTATCTGCAAGTTCAACAAAGTCACTTAGCCAAATTTTGATTTCTTTTGGGCTTTCCCCAACAAGGGTAATAGTCACATAATCTCTTTGCCCTATATCTTTTGTTATTCCTGTTAAGTTAAGTTTTTCACTAAATTTCTGCTCAAAAAGAACAGATTCAGATAGGTTGGCATTTTTTATTGACAATAATCGAAATAAATCATTTTCCTTAAAAAATCGAAACCGTAAACTCCTACTCATGAGAGTATTTACCAATTCCTCATACAAGTCTTGCGGCTTTACTTCATAAAATAAGTCAGAGCGTTCTTCAAACTCATTGGAATCAGGTAAGTTTTTTTTCGAGGGAATTATGGAGGGAATATTAAATACTTCAACGCTTACAGAACTTGGAGGCATCATTGTAAGCTCTGCTTTGTATTCACGTGGCAATAGAAAAGCAACTCCTGCTGCTAAAATGGTACAAAAAACAGTGATTCCTAAGACTAAATGTTTATGCCGCATAAGAATCTTAAGGAGGTCGAGCAGATCTATTTCATCTGCAAAAAGAGCCTCCTGTGGTGGATGGATAATGCGCTGAGTATTGTTATCTGATTTATTGTTATCCATGAAAAAACCTTTATCAAATTTTATATTAGTGAGCAAATATCCACCCCTAAGTGGATGGTCTTGGGTTAACCTCTAGAAAGGGATAAAGATGAATCGCTACAATGACGTAATCGGATCAGAGCGAGGCACAACCTCTTTCACCGGCGACGAAATCGTGCGTGAGAAACCATACACTGCTCTGCATGTAGATCTGATCCAGTGATGAAGTGATAACCACTCTCTCATCAGAAGGTCTACTCTTATCCATTCTTTCACTTGATCGACAACCAACTCGCCAGTGTACGTTAGTGTATGCTTTTGTAAGATTCCATCTTAAAATCATCAACTGGTCGTTTAAGGATTGAGATTGGCGCACTTCAATACCGGATCGTAGCCATTAGGCTCAAGAATACTCTTCTTATCGATCCCCCCCTGCTAACAACTTCAAGGCTCTGTCAACTTTGTAAAGAAGGTAAAGAAGCAATGAAATACCACCACGACATCATATCATTTTGGGAGCCTTTCAAACTTGAAGATATCAGCTATTTCGGAGTGAACACCAAAATATGAACATGATCTTTACTCACAACCCACGCAAAATGATACTCAATTTAAAATATTATATATTTCCATCGCAATATTCTAGCATTTTACACTTTATCTCTTTAATATTCATTGAATAATAGGAGTCGATTAAATGCATATACACTTATTCAAATGTTCAAGATAACTAAGTATGTTTGCGTAAATATCTATAAATAACTTGACTATCTCTCCTGATGATGGAATCCTTCAAGCAGGAGGCAATCATGATTAAAGTTTCCATCACCCAAGAACAACATAGAGAAGTTGAGCAATTCCGGCTGCTCGCCTCCTCCAAAGATTCCGAGAAAGCTTTAATGGTGCTACTCAGCTCTGAGGGGAAAAAAGTTTCCCAAATTGCTAAAATATTGAAACGGAATCCCCATACTGTCCGGGATTGGTTAAAACGATACAATGCTTCTGGATTAACGGGGTTGCATCGAAAGTATTCTCCTGGTCGTTCCGATGAAAAGCGTGCAAAATTGAAAGTGCACATCCAGAAAATCCTATGCGACTCGCCTGTGAAGCATGGCTACCAGGATCATCTTTGGTCAGTGCCACTCATAGTGCATGACACTGCATTAAAACTTGGACTATCAGTTAGCGGAGACACGGTTACTCGAGCTCTGAATGCCATGGGTTACAGTTATAAACGGCCAAGCAAAGCTGTCCCGACCAGAGCTCCTGACAAAAAGGAAAAAGCCGAGAGGGTTAATCTTATGGTTGAAAAAATCAAAGGACTGCTCTCCAAAGGAGAAACAGAAATATATGAGTTAGATGAATCGCATTTTTCAACCGAACCAAGCCTGGTTAGAGGTTGGTTTTAAAAAAAAGGGTGGCCGCCACAAAATAGAGACAAGCAGCAAAAGAGAAAGTCTCACATTCCTTGGGTGCTTAAATCTGGTGACACAGAGGTTTTACTGGAAGAAATCAAAGCCATCCAACAGTAAATATTTTTTGCTATTTTAAACACAGTTGAAGCAGCGCACCCCGGACAAGGAGATTTCAATTATTATTAATAATGCAAGCATTAACAGGTCAAAAACAGACCAAATATTTCTTGTAGCCTAACAAGAATATACACTTATTTCACCTGCCACCTTACTCACCGGAATATACCCCCGTTGAACTATTCTGGAAGTGGATAAAGCAAGTTATGGCTTTTCTACCCTTGCCGGTTTGAACGAACTTTTAGCCAGGTTCCGTAAACATGTGCGGTGTTATAACGAAAAAAAACTACCAAATTCAATATCATTTAATTTTAAAGCTTATGATTATATTTTACAACTATTTATGCGTTTAGGCTTATTTTACTTCAGTGCTCACTAGTGCCCCAACGTTTAATTGTATAATTTTAGCTGGATAACGTTAGATGTTTTCTCGTTTTTGTGAGCTGGATCAGTAACAGTTTGAACCAATGAAGTTTTCTCAAATAGTGTAATACTCACAACCTGTAGGATTGTGTAGAGGTTTTCCTTGATGCCAAGCCTCTTCTTGTGATCTCGATGAGTACATAAACTGAAACAGCGATCCATATTTGATATTTGACCGTATGTTCCGATGTTTCGTAAAATGATTTTATTCGGAGATGCTGCCTTATCCCTTTGAAAAATAATTCTATTTATAAGTGCTGTTTGTACAGATCTGCAACGGTTTGTGCTGAGATTGTAAAATTGTTGGTTAAGAAATTGTCAGTTTTCCAGTGTTATGTCGTGGAATTTCGCTCGACGCAATGCTTGAGAGTAATTCACAGAAGTTTTCAACTCTGTTAGCATTATTGTCTGGTCGCAGATTACACAACCTGAAATATCTGCCTTAAGAGAATACCGTCGCTTGTACAGAGTATCGGATTTTGCACGAATCAAAAACAATGCTCACGTGTTGTACATTGTATAAAGGAGTATGAAATCTACATAACCCCTATCCATTATGTAGAAAGTTCCTTGTTCTAGGATAAGGATATCAAAAACATTGAAGTCGTGCACTTTGCCATCGGTTATGTGAATAAATGTTGCTATGTTTCCCTATAGATCCAGTAGGGCATGCAATGTGAATGCTGTTTTTATTTGTCGAAAAGTAGCCCATGGAAATATCTAAAACTAACCCCCGGATGAACAGTGAAAAACCAAGTGACCAAACAACAACATTTAGCAGCCATCGACCTAGGATCCAACAGTTTCCACATGGTTGTTGCCCGTATTGAAGATGGTCATATCCACATTCTGGATAATTTAAAAGAGATGGTGCGCCTTGGTGCCGGGCTAGACAAAAACGGTGAATTATCTGAAAAGTCCCGTAAACATGCCCTTTCCTGCCTTGAGCGTTTTTCAGAACGTGTAACTGATTTTCCAAAAGGAAGTGTGGTCGCTGTTGGCACAAACACCCTGCGACAGGCAAAAAATTCCCGACAGTTTTTACATAATGCCAGAAAGATTCTGGGCCATAAGATTTCGGTTATCGGTGGAAAAGAAGAAGCCCGTCTGGTGTACCTGGGAGTTTCACATTCCCTCGTTGTAGAAGATGGTAAACGCTTTGTAATGGATATAGGTGGCGGCAGCACAGAACTAATAATCGGTCAAAATTTTGAACCTCAACATCTTCGCAGCCTCGAAATGGGTTGCGTAAGCATGAGCCGACAGTTTTTTCAGGGAGGAAACCTGGAAAAAGAATATTGGAAAAAAGCAGGTATTGCTGCTCATTTAAAACTCCGACCGGTGAGACGCTATTTCCAGAAAGCAGACTGGAGTTCTGCCACTGGTGCCTCCGGGACCATCAAAGCTGTCGGAAGAGTTGTAAATAAGCTGGGACTTGATCCCTATTTAATCACACTCAAAAGCTTGTATGAAATACGAGACAGAATGATCAGTGCAGGAACTTTAGCTAAGCTTGATCTGCCTGGTTTAAAAAGTGATCGCGAGCCGGTATTTGCCGGAGGGCTCGCCGTACTCATCGCCACCTTTGAAGCTCTCAAGATAAAGAGCATGCAGGTTTCTGAGGGTGCATTACGGGAAGGCCTGTTGTATGAGCATCTTGGTCGTATTCAAAGCGAAGATACTCGTTTAAAAACGGTATCAAGTGTGCAACAACGATTTCAGCTCAGCCAGAAACACGCAAGACGCGTGAGCAAAAAGGCACACCAGTTATTAACTGCCTGCGAAAAATCGTGGGGACTAAGACTGGAAGACGCTGAATTACTGCACTGGGCTAGCAGTCTGCACGAGATTGGCCTTGCTGTTTCTTTGAATGGATACCAGAAACATGGAGCATACCTCCTGGAGAATGCGGATTTACCAGGGTTTTCTTTCTGGGAGCAGGCTCGAATGAGTTTTTTGGTACGTTGTCAGCGAAAAAAGTTATCGAAAAAACTTTTCAGTACCCTATCGGAACAATATCAACAGACAGCCTTAAAACTTGTAATTATACTGCGCCTTGCGGTGCTGCTACACCGTTCGCGAAAAGAGGAAACTGCCGTCATTGAAAATATCTCTGCTACTGAAAACAGTTTAACCCTCCATTTTGCAAAAGATGAACTAACTAAACATCCTCTACAACTAGCAAGCCTTAAACAGGAAACTAAATATTTACATAATGTTGGTTTTGAACTTATCTTTTTTTCGTAACCTGCTATTTTCCCACAAATAGGTCTCAAATTCCCATACAGACAATATGCAAAAGCACTTCACAGGGGGCTTAAGAAAATGCATTTGTTTAGCGATCATTAGATTTTTTATTTTACAGGCACCCCTTTTTTGTAAAGGATGCCTGCATAAATCTTATTTAATTCCTCACAACAAATTACGCATTACCCGCTGAAAGGCGTCCCAATCCCGAATTTGCAACAGGTACATCTTTGTCAAACTTCGTTCACGTATTGTCATTTTCAATTTCTCCTCAGGTTGTATTCCCTGTTATTTCGCCTGAGAGAAAAAAATCCCCAGGCTGATAGTATACCCAGACCTGGGGATTTCCCTATATATCCGCAAGATCAGTATATCACCGATATTCCACGACGGTGATTACCTCTACTATTCAGGCAGGTTTTCTGACTTCCGGATTATTCTTTTATTGCAGCTCCTCGACAAACTTTCACGAATAAAGTCTATGTCAGCGGCACTTTGCAGAACTTATCTTCGGTTACAGTGGCGGGCCCGTCTTCGACTTACACGAAGTTCCCTTTTTCTGTCCTGTTACAGACACCTGAATATTCATAACAACTTATAATGAGTTATGGAAATTGTCAAGAAGATGCAGAACAAAAACACCACATATTGTGTGAACGAGTTCATGGCCATACAAGCCGAACCTGTCATAAATATCCTTAAAACTCAATGATCCTTTCAAAATTATATCTGATAAACATTATAACTCAAGTTTCGGACTTGAGTTACTTATT
>Ga0256844_10000451_pt1 | contig 15758 bp, 14 predicted proteins | sample MusselsmetaG_FD_189100 | JGI IMG/M metagenome (GOLD analysis project Ga0256844, IMG submission 189100) | Mussel associated microbial communities from hydrothermal vent at the East Pacific Rise, Pacific Ocean - Mussels | ecosystem: Host-associated > Mollusca > Shell > Unclassified ... | reverse complement strand
AGCATTGTAAGAGCCACTATCGGTTGTTGCTAAATATAAAGATTGAGTAGCATATCCATAAACATATAACTTAATTGTAAAATCATCTGTAATATCTTCTGGTATATACATATATCCTTTATATATCACCCATGATGTATCTGAATTTGGTGCAGCTTCAGGAAAATCATACACTGTAAAACCTTCTAAACTATCACTCCCTGTTGTATGTAAATCAAAGGCACTACCATCTTGTCTAGAAGTCGGTATTCTGAGATCATCACCATGATTTGGATACGATGTATTTTGAAAACCAAGCATCCCAATATTTGGATTCGCAGGACTATAATCTACAATATCTTGATAATAGCCACTTACAGACCAATTTTCCCAAGTTATTCCTCCATCAATGGCTGCTCGATCTGCTATCTGTGTATTAGTAAAAACAGGATCTTCACATTCATCAGTATCTAATATACCATCATTATCGTCATCTAAATCGATTGTGTCGACAACATTATCACCATCGGTATCTTGGGCGTAAATGTTTGTTGTTAGAACAAAAGAAAGCATAAAGAATATTATGCTTAAGTAATTGATAATTGAATTATTGTTTGGTGTAATGTAATTTTTTTTCATAATTAAATGATTGTTAAATTAGATCTTTATAGTTTAGGGTATAAAGAGATTTGGTGATGATAATTTTTTTCTTTTTAATAAAATTTTTTGGATTGACAAAAAAGATTAGTACACAAATATAATTAAAAATTATTAGTTGTTACTCAATCTTTTAAAATTTATTATATAGTTTTTTTAAATCACGAAATGTAGAGGAGGTTTGTATATGAACAAATAGAAAATACAGAACTATTTTTTGAGGTATATATATTAAGGTAGGATTTTAAAATTTAAAACAGTGTTTTTTTTACATAAAAAAACCATTTATCAATTATGATAAATGGTTTTTTAATAAGGTAAAGAAAAATTATTTAATTCTTCTTTCTTTAATTTTAGCTTTTTTACCAGTAAGACCTCTAAAGTAGAATATTCTAGCTCTACGAACCTTACCTCTTTTGTTAACTTCAATTTTTTGAATTGCAGGTAAGTTAACTGGAAAAATTCTTTCAACACCAATTGTTCCAGACATTTTTCTAATAGTAAAAGTTTCTGTACTCGCAGTACCTTTACGTTGTAAGACTACTCCTCTAAAAAACTGAGTACGTACTTTTTTTCCTTCTTTAATTTCGTAAAAAACAGTAATTGTATCTCCTGCTTGGAATTCTGGTAAATTACCTTTTGAACCAAATTCGTCGTTTACGTATTTTAATAAATCCATTTTAAATTATTTATATGTTTTACAAGAGTAACATTCACGATTTTCGTCAGAGGTTATTTTTGCGTGTGCAAATTTACACTTTTTTTTAATTATAGAAAGAAATTAACTAAGTTTTTCTAAATTAACACTTAAAGTGTCAATAAATTTTTGAAGTGGTTTTTTTACCATCATACTTATCATAGGATTAAACTTACCTTCAAATTTAAAATTCACTTTACATTTAATATCATCTTCAATAATATTAGCTATTAAAGTAAAAGGGAATTGCTCAGCAGCCGAACCTAAAACTATTTTTGAATGAGGGATTTTCTCATTTAATTTTAATTTAATTTTAGGCATTCCTTTTAGACCAAAAACAAAACCATTATCTCTTAATTCAAAAGTTTCGGTATTTTCTGGCATTATCTGTTCAAAGTTTTTAAAGTCAGTTAAGAATATATATAAGTCTTCCGCTGATTTTTGAACAGGTATTTGTGGGGTTTCTAAATTCATGATAAAATTGTAAGTTAATATCCTTCAGTAATATGTTGTAATTTAACTTTGTTTAAAAGTTTAATTTTTTTACCTTTTAATTCAATTAAATTGTCTTTTTTAAATTGAGATAATAATCTAATACTTGATTCTGTAGCAGTTCCTATGGCGTTTGCAATTTCCTCTCGGCTTAATTTAATATTTAAAAAACCTTCTTCATCAATACCGAAAGTTCTATCAAATAGAAGTAAAGTGTCTGCTAAACGTTCTTTTACATTTTTTTGAGCAAGATTTGCAATAGAAATATTTGCATTATCTAAATCTGAACAAATTGCTCGTGTTATATCTAACGAGAAATCAGTATTACTTCTAAAGCTTAGTTCTATTTCTTCTTTAGGAATAAAACATGCTTCCATATCTTCTAATGCAGTAACTGTTAAATGGGCAGTAGATCCACTTAAAACAGATCGTTCTCCAATTAATTCTCCTTTTTTAATAAATCTAATAATTTGATCTTTACCATTTGGTGAAAGCTTAGTAACTTTACATTTGCCATTTCTTAAACAAAACACACCATTTAAATGAGAGCCTTCTTCAAATAATATTTCTCCTTTTTTAAAAGTCATAACGGTCTTTTTATTAGAGATTTTACCTAATTCATCTTCATTTAATACACGCATAGAATTTGAGTTCCTGATAGAACAACTTTCACATCTTGACATAATTAATTTTGTTTAAATAGTTAAGCAAAATTAATTAAATTTAATGACTTAAATCATATTAAAATGTAATAAGTTTGTAACTTTAATTACAAACACTTTTTTTATTTAATTATTTTTATAAGAATTTGATATATAGATGAGTAAGCATAGTTGTTATCATTGTGGATTAGATTGTCCAAACGATAAACTTCATATTAATGAGAAGTTTTTTTGTTGTAATGGATGTAAAACGGTTTATGAAATATTAAATCAGAATGAATTGGGATGTTATTATGATTTTGAAAATAATCCTGGTACAATTCCATCAGAAATTAAAGGAAAATATAACTACTTAGATACTCCAGAAATTGCCGAAAAGATTTTAGAATTTGATGATGGAGAGGTTTCAGTAGTTTCTTTTTATACTCCAAGCATGCATTGTAGTTCTTGTATTTGGGTTTTAGAAAATTTAAATAAATTAAATGAAGGTATATTAAAGTCAACAGTAAATTTTCCAAAGAAAACTATTAGAATTACATTTAAAAATGATAGTGTTTCTTTAAAACAAGTTGTTGAGTTAATTTCATCTATTGGATATGAGCCTTTTATTAGTCTAGAAGATGCTGAAAGCGGTAAGCATAAATCTAATAAAACCCTAATATATCAATTAGCAATAGCTGGTTTTTCATTTGGAAATATTATGTTACTTTCTTTTCCTGAATATTTTCAAAGTGAAGGTATTTGGTTGGATCGTTATAAATACTTATTTAGGTATTTAATGTTCGCATTTTCAATACCTGTTGTTTTTTATTCAGCTAAGGATTATTTTATTTCTGCGTATAAGGGTATTTCACATAAAATATTAAATATTGACGTTCCTATTGTGTTGGGAATTTTAGTGTTATTTATTCGTAGTTCAATTGAAGTTTTTTTTGATTTAGGACAAGGGTTTTTTGATAGTTTAACAGGCTTAGTTTTTTTCTTATTATTAGGAAGAATTTTTCAACAAAGAACTTATAATTATCTTTCATTTGAGCGAGATTATAAATCATATTTCCCAATTGCTGTAACTAAAATAATTAGAGGTAAAGAGCAAAATATTGAGGTTTCAAAAATCAAAGAAGGTGATAGATTGTTGATTAGAAATGAGGAATTAATTCCTGTTGATGGAATTTTAATTAATGGAAATGCAAATATAGATTACAGTTTTGTAACAGGCGAGTCTGTCCCTATGTTTAAAAAATCAGGAGATAAATTATTTGCTGGTGGAAAACAGCTGACTGGAGCAATTGAAATGGATGTATTACAATCTGTTCAGCAAAGTTATCTAACTCAGCTTTGGTCTAATGATGCTTTTAAGAAAGTAAATGAGCATAGTATTAAAGATTTAACAGACACAATAAGTAAGTATTTTACATTTGCAATATTAGGCATTGCAATATTTGCAGGAATGTTTTGGTTTTTTAAAGATAAATCAATTGCATTTAATGTGGTTTCTGCTATACTAATTATTGCTTGCCCTTGTGCTTTAGCGTTATCTGCACCATTTGCATTAGGAAATATATTACGAATTTTCGGAAGGAGAAAATTTTATTTAAAAAATGCTTCAGGAATTGAAGATGTTGCAAAAATTGATACTATTATTTTTGATAAAACAGGTACAATAACAACAAATAAAGATACAACAATAACTTTTCAAGGTGATAAATTAACAGATGTTGAGTTAAATAGTATTCGTAATATTATTCGCTCTTCAAATCATCCTCTGAATAGGATGCTATATGAATTTCTACCAATATCTAAAGAGATTGAAATTGATAATTTTAAAGAAACTTTAGGTAAAGGAATACAAGCTTCAATTAATGAAAAACAATATATTTTAGGTAGTGCAAGTTTTTTAAACACAATAAAATCATCATTTAATGAGACTTCTATTTATGTTTCTATTGAAGGTGTAATTAAAGGAAGATTTATTTTTAAAAATTCGTATAGAAAAGGATTAAAAGAAGTATTTAATAAATTGTCTAATAATTATGAATTGATTATTCTTTCAGGAGATAATGAAGGTGAACAAGATTTTTTAGAAGATTTATTACCAAAAGGGACAAGCTTTGTTTTTAATCAAAAACCCGAAGATAAGTTAATATTTATTAAAAATAAACAACAAGAAGGTAGACATGTTATGATGATTGGAGATGGATTAAATGATGCTGGTGCATTAGCTCAATCAAATTTTGGTATTGCAATTTCTGAAAACACAAATGTTTTTTCTCCAGCTTGTGATGCTATTTTAGATGCAAAAATGTTTAATGATTTACCAAGTTTTTTAATATTAAGTAAAAAAACTATAAAAATTATAAAACTAAGCTTTGTTTTATCCTTCTTATATAACTTTGTTGGAATGTATTTTGCTATATCTGGACAATTATCTCCTATTATTGCCGCAATCTTAATGCCTTTAAGCTCAATTTCGGTTGTTGTTTTTGTTACTGTTTTAACTAATATTATTACAGTAAAAAAAGGAAGAGCATAAGTAAATGTTGATATTAGTCTATTAAAAGACTTTTTTATCTTTTATAATTATTTGATTTTAAGTAATTTAGATTTTTAAATTGTTAAAAAGAAATTTAAAAACTGATAAATATCATAGAGTATTTCAATTGCGTTTTGATATATTTGCGATTAACAAAAAATCATCAATTATGGATGTAATTTATGTCATGATCGGAGTAAGTGTAATTATTGCTATTTTATTTTTAGTGATTTTTATAAAGTCGGTAAAAACGGGACAATATGACGATATGTATACACCATCTGTGCGAATGTTGTTTGAAGATGAGTTAGTAAAAGATAAAAAAGAGAATTAACTAAATTATTATAAACTAAATTAATTATTAAATTATGCAGAAAGAACAATTTTATTATGACAATAAAATAGTTAAACTATTTTTCTGGGCAACAGTTCTTTGGGGAGTTGTTGGAATGACCGTTGGTTTGATGGTTGCCTTTTTATTTTTATTTCCAAACTACATGGATGGAATTTCATGGTTAAGTTTTGGTAGATTACGACCATTACATACAAATGCAGCTATTTTTGCTTTTGTTGGTAACGGTTTCTTTGTTGGGATGTATTATTCTATGCAAAGATTACTAAAAACAAGAATGTTTAGTGATTTGTTAGGTCGTATTCATTTTTGGGGCTGGCAATTGATTATTGTTGCAGCTGCAATTACACTACCTTTAGGATTAACATCTTCTAAAGAATATGCAGAACTAGAATGGCCAATTGATATTGCAGTTGTTTTAGTATGGGTTATTATGGGGATTAATATGATCGGTACTATCTTAAAAAGAAGACAACGTCATATTTATGTTGCTATTTGGTTCTATATTTCTACTTTGGTAACTATTGCTGTTCTTTATATCTTTAATAATTTAGAAATGCCAGTTTCAGGATTTAAAAGTTATTCTTTATATGCAGGAGTTCAAGATGCTTTAATACAATGGTGGTACGGACACAATGCCGTAGCGTTTTTCTTAACAACACCAATGTTAGGGTTAATGTATTACTTTGTACCTAAAGCAGCAAATAGACCAGTTTATTCTTATAGACTTTCTATTATTCACTTCTGGTCATTAATTTTCTTATACATTTGGGCAGGACCTCACCATTTATTATATTCAGCATTGCCTTCTTGGACACAAAACTTAGGTACTGTATTTTCTATAATGTTAATTTTTCCATCTTGGGGTGGTATGATTAATGGTTTGTTAACACTTCGTGGAGCTTGGGATAAAGTTCGTGAAAGTGCTATATTAAAATTCTTTGTCGTAGCAATTACTGGTTATGGTATGGCTACTTTTGAAGGGCCGATGTTATCATTTAAAAATGTAAATGCAATTGCTCACTATACAGATTGGATTGTTGGACATGTACATGTAGGAACATTAGCATGGAATGGATTTATAATTTCTGGTATGTTATACTGGTTAGCTGAGAAAATCTTTAAAACTAAACTGTACTCTGAAAAATTAGCAAATACGCATTTTTGGATTGGTACTGTAGGGATATTATTTTATACCATTCCATTATATATTGCAGGATTTATGCAAGCTTTAATGTGGAAAGAGTTTAATCCAGATGGAACATTAACTTATGGAAATTTCTTAGAAACAGTAACTGCAATTTTACCTATGTATTGGATGCGTGCTTTAGGAGGGACTTTATATTTAACAGGATTTATAATCTTGACATATAACTTGATAATGACTGCAAAACAAGGCGAAAGTGTTGATGATGAGTTAGCTGAAGCTATGCCGTTAAAGAAAATTTCTTCTAAAAGAATTGCTGGAGAACATTGGCATTCTTGGTTAGAAAGACGTACAGTTTTATTTGCAATTTTAGCTACAGTAGCTATTTTAATTGGAGGTTTAGTAGAAATTGTACCTTTATTTTTAGTGAAATCAAATGTACCTACTATTTCTAGTGTAAAACCTTATACACCATTAGAAATTGAAGGTAGAGATTTATATATTCGTGAAGGTTGTAATAACTGTCACTCACAAATGATTAGACCTTTCCGTTCTGAAGTAGAACGTTATGGAGAGTATTCTAAAGCAGGTGAGTTTGTTTATGATCATCCTTTTTTATGGGGTTCTCGTAGAACTGGTCCGGATTTACATCGTATTGGTAAAAAATACAATTCAAATTGGCATTTTAATCATTTCTTAGATCCTATGAATACTTCTCCAATGGAAGATAAAATCTTGGGTACTACACGTAATTTTATGCCTAAATATACTTGGTTCTCTAAAAATGATTTAAATTATAGTAATATTCAAGGTAAAATGAAAGGTTTAAGAGCTGTTGGAGTACCTTATACTGATGCTGAAATTGCAGCTGCTCCAGAGGTACTTAAAAAACAAGCTAAAGAAATAGAGCAAGAACTACGTCAAGATCCTGATTTTGTTACAAATTATGGTGATAAGCATATGGAAAATAAAGAAGTTGTTGCGATTATTGCTTATTTACAGCGTTTAGGAACTGATATTAAAAATAAATAATATGTTAAGATTTATAAAACATAATTTAGATACTATAGATGGTGTAGCTATTTACCCAATAATATCTTTAGTTACATTTTTTACAGTCTTTGTTGTAATGATAATCATTGTAATGAAAATGAGTAAAAAAAGTATAAAAGAAGTGTCTAATTTACCGTTAGAAGATTAATTAAATAACTAATAGCTCGTGCTATTTAATTAGCACGAGTTTTAAAACATAAATAGAAATGAGTAATAATATTGAAAATTTATCAGGTTGGCAACGTTTCATAAAAAATATGACCAAAGCCAATGAAATTGGAAAAGAAGAAGATGTAATGACTGATCACGATTATGATGGTATTCGTGAATTAGATAATGTGTTACCACCATGGTGGTTATATGGATTTTATATTACAATAGCAATTAGTATATTTTACTATATAATGGTTTTTATGGGTAATTATAATCAAGAACAAGAATATGCAGATGAAGTAGCTCAAGGAAAGAAAGAAGTTGCAGCTTGGAAAGTTCAAGATCAAAAAGATCATCCAGAAGAATATTCTGAAGCAAAAGCAGCAACAGATGCTACAAGTTTAGCTAAAGGTAAAGAATTATTTGCTGCTAAGACTTGTACAGCTTGTCACGCTGCAGATGGAGGAGGAGGAATTGGTCCTAACCTTACAGATAATAAATGGGTTTTAGGTGGAGGATTTAATCCAGTATTTAATACTATTACAAAAGGTGGTAGACCAGGAAAAGGAATGGTTGCTTGGGAAAGTTCTATATCTAAAGCAGACAGAGAGTTATTAGCAAGTTATGTAGTTTCTTTACAAGGTACAACTCCAGCTGCTCCAAAAGCTGCTGAAGGTGATATTACTTGGAGTAAATAGATAATATATATGATAACAAAAAATGCTGAATAGTTTTTTAACTGTTCAGCATTTTTTATTTTAGTTCTTTTATCGATGTTTTTTGTAAATTTAAGGACACAAATAATTCAATTAAGTTACAAATGTTACTATTTATTTTAATTCTAAATAGTATTTTTGTATTTTAAAAAAATATTTAATTATGTCAGATCAAAATAAAGAAGTATTTAGAGATTCTATTGGGACTATTGATGATTCTGGTAGTCGTAATTTTATTTATCCTAAAAAACCAAAAGGAAGGTTTTATAATTATAGAACTTATGTATCTTGGATTTTATTAGCAATGCTGGTATCTTTTCCTTTTATAAAGGTTAATGGAAATCAATTTATGTTGTTTAATCTGGCTGATCGTAAATTTAATATTTTTGGATTTCCTTTTTGGCCACAAGATTTTTATTTATTAGTTATTTCTGTCCTTGTAGGAGTTGTTTTTGTTATTGTATTTACCATAGTTTTTGGTAGAATTTTCTGTGGTTGGCTTTGTCCACAAACCATATTTTTAGAAATGGTTTTTAGAAAGATTGAGTTTGCTATTGAAGGAGATCATTTCAAACAAATAAAATTAAATAAGCAAGAATGGAATGGGGAAAAAATTCGTAAAAAAGGATTAAAATGGTTTATTTTCTTTATAATTTCATTTTTTATTGCTAATGTGTTCTTAGCATACTTTATTGGGAGCGATGTATTGATTGAGCATATAAAAGAAGGTCCTCTTGTACGGTTAGGAACTTTTATTAAGCTTTTAGTTTTTACTGCAGTTTTCTATTTTGTATTTACTTGGTTTAGAGAACAAGCTTGTATTATTGTTTGCCCTTATGGTAGACTTCAAGGAGTGTTATTAGATAATAAATCTATTAATGTTGCCTATGACTACAAACGAGGTGAAAGTGAAAACGGCCGTAGTACGATGCGTAAAGGACAAGATAGAAATGAGTTAGGTTTAGGAGATTGTATTGATTGTAAACAGTGTGTACTTGTTTGCCCTACAGGAATTGATATTCGTAATGGTACTCAATTAGAATGTGTTAACTGTACAGCTTGTATTGATGCATGTGATGAGGTTATGGATAAAGTAGGTATGGATAGAGGTTTAATACGTTATGCTTCTGAAGATAATATTGTTAAGGGAGAGCAATTTAAATTTACAAATCGTTTAAAGTTTTATTCTGCTGTATTGTTAATTTTGATAAGTCTATTGGTATCCCTATTATTTGTTAGGAATGATGTTGATGCTACAATTGTTAGATTACCTGGTAAAATGTATTATACAGAAGGTGATAATATTAAAAATGTATATACATTTAAATTGTTAAATAAAACTAATAATGAGTACAAGGATATTGATTTGAAATTGATAAATCATAAAGGTAATATTAAAATGGTTGGAGGTAATTCTATAGTTAAGAAGCATGCTCTTGTAGAAGGTACTGTATTTATTTTAATTCCTAAAGTTGATTTAAAATCATCTAAAGAAAAAATTAAAGTAGGTGTTTATGCTGAAGGAAAGTTAATAGAAACTTCAATTACTAATTTTCCTGGACCAGTAAAATAATTTATAAATTAACTACAAACCCATAAATTAGTTCCCTTTATTATTAAATGATAAAAGGGTTAGGGATGGGATTTATATTATGAAATTAAATTGGGGACACTATATTGCAATTTTTTTAGGTGTATTTATTATTTTTATTTTATCATTTGTATATAAAGCATTTGTAGACGATAGATATGATCATAAAATAATTGATAATTATTATGAAAAAGAAATAAAGTATCAAGAAGAAATTGATGCTGTTGATAATGCTAATAAGTTAAGTGAAAAGCTTTCTATTAAAAGAATAAATCAAGGTGTTATTATTGCTTTTCCTAAAAATATTGAAAGTATTACTGGTACAATAATTTTTGAAAGACCCTCTAATGAAAAGTTAGATTTTAAATTACCCATTAAGTTAGAAAATAATACTATGTTGTTATCTAATAAAAAGCTTGTAGCTGGGATTTATAATGTAAAAATTGATTGGACAGCAGATGGTATAAAATACTTATATAAAGATAAATTTACATTTTAATAATTGAATACTTAACATTAATATGTTATACACAGCTTTTATATTAGGATTACTTGGAAGCTTTCATTGTATTGGTATGTGTGGACCAATTGCATTTGCTTTACCTTTAGATAGAAGTAGTAAGTCAACAATGTTATTTCAAACTTTTTTATATCATTTAGGTAGATTAATTACATATACTTTAATTGGAGTATTATTTGGTTTTATTGGGCGTGGTTTATTTTTATCAGGATTTCAACAGCGTTTGTCTATATTAATGGGAATAATAATGATACTATCTGTAGTTATTCCTGTATCATTATTTAGTAAATTTCATATTACTCAACCTTTATATAAAGTAATTGCTAAAGTAAAAAAACAATTAGGTTTGTATTTAAATAAAAAATCAAATAAATCTATTTTTCTTATTGGGTTTTTTAATGGATTTTTACCTTGTGGTTTGGTTTATATGGCATTAATGGGAGCAGTAGCTTCTTCTAATGTGTTTCAGGGCTCTTTATATATGTTTCTTTTTGGTTTAGGAACAGTACCTATGATGACATTGGCTGTTTATGCAGGGAATATATTTAAAGTATCGTTAAGGAATAAAATTCAACGATTTATACCTGTTTTTGTAGTAATAATTGGTTTACTTTTTATTTTAAGAGGATTAGGTTTAGGAATACCTTACATATCACCTTCGGATACTAAGCTAATTATTTCTAATAATACTAAAGGTTGTGACACTCCTTAAGTATTTATTAGTTTAATCTTCTTCAGGAAACGTTATATGTTGGTATGCTCCAATATCTGAATTTCCAACTAATCTATCAATCCCTAAAATATCTTTTTGTAAAATTACATCACTTAATACAGAAGTATCTGCTTGATTATTAGCAGCAGAATCATCTCCAATTATTAAATTTATTAAACCATCATCATCATTAAATGTATAGAAAAAATTTGGCTCTTGATTAAATATATTATTTGAATAATAGCTGCTATTATCAAAATCGTATAACGGATTATCTAAAAAATCATTTGAGTTATCAGTAAATTTTAATAAACAATTTTTAAACTGAAAATTAAAATTTGTACTATCATCTTTGTTCTCTAATGAAAATTCTTTTGATTGACTTCCGTAAATTATACAGTTAGTAAATTTTGCATTTAAATCAGCTACATATAAATTAGTTTGAGTCTCAAAATAATCATTTAATACCAGGGTTGGGTTTTGCCTATTTGAACCTTTCCAATAATTTGCAATTGTACAATGAGTAAAATTATATTTTCCACCAAGTGATAAAGAAAGTGATGCATCACCATTATTTGAAATAATAGTATTTTTTGAAGTAATTTTAGAATTTCTAGAATATAAACCAAAACTAGATGTGTTATATATTTGTGAGTTGTTTAAATTTAGAGTTTGAATAGAATTATCAGAATCTACTAATAAACCTATTGTGGAGTTTTTAATTGTTGTGTATTTAATTTCTGAATTATAACTACCTTCCATTAGCCAAATAGTTCCCCATTGACCAGCAATTTCCGAAAAATTTTCTTCTAACCTATCACCTTGAATTACTACTTGATTTTCTAATTCTTCGGTTGTTGAAAGCTCACCATTAATAATTAATTTACCTCCACTTTGAACAATAATCCCAGAGTTTTGGTGAAAATGAATTCTTGATCCTGCATTAATTGTTAAAGTTTTTCCAGATGGAACTCCAACATAATTGTAAATTAAATAGGGTTTATCATTAGACCAAGTTGTGTTTTCTGTTAGGTTTGTACCTTCTATACCAATATCATTTCCTTCTTCATCTTGACCTAAAACAATTTCTTCGTATTCAAATCCATTATCAATTGCAATTCTATCAGGTCTTATTAGATGTACATCTAATACTTGTGATTCAAGTTCAACTTTTTGTTCGTTTGAACCACTATCAAATAATATTTTATCACGATACATAAAATCTAAATCAGTCACTTGATTTAAATCAACAGTTACTTCGGTAAATATAAAAATGCTATCTTTTGCAAGAATTGTAATATCTTCAAATGATTTGGCAGAAATACCATCTACATTTAGTCTGTAAAATGAATTCACACCTCTTTCAAGTGAAATTGAAGGAATGCTAATATCTTTATTGCTGTTATTCTTAACACTAAATTGATGTGTACTAGAACTAATATTATCAAATACACGATTAAAGAATATTGTGTCTTGAGAAAATATTAAATTTCCAGAACTTAATTCTGTTGAAAAATCTTTTCTACAAGAACTTAAAATTATTAATGTAAATATTATAATAAGAGTGGTGAAATAACGCATAAGCTTAAAAAAAATTACTGTAAAATATTAATATTATTCATTAGTATAAACGAACTTTAGTTTTATTTATTACTTCTTTTTATATTTAATTTCAAATACTTTATTCCATTTTTTTCCAGTAACAAACAGTCTATCATTTATTTTATCATATGCAATTCCGTTAAGAACATTATCTTCACCTCTTTGACCTGCTTTTGCTTGTAAACCATTTAAATCTAATATTCCATCAATAGCTCCGTTTTTAGGATTTACTATTAATATGTAGTTTTTTTGCCAGACATTTGCAAAAATTTCACCTTTAATAAATTCTAATTCGTTTAATTTTTCAACCTTTCTTTTATTTGTATAAGTTTCAATAAAATGGTTTTCTTCATAGTCATTTTTATTTAAAAACCACATTCTTTCAGATCCATCAGTTTTTATTAAAAACTCATTGTTGTGAGTTAAACCCCAACCTTCATTACTTCTTCCATATCCGAAAACTTTTTCAAATTTAAAATCTTCTAAATCATATATAAAACCTTGATTTGCCTGCCAAGTTAACTGAATAATTTTATCATCAACAATTGTCATACCTTCAGCAAAATATTTAGATTCTAAATCTATTTTTTTAAGGATTTTTCCTGTTTCTAATTCTACTTTTCTTAAAGAAGATTCTTTATTTAAACCTGTACTTTCATATAAATAGCCATTATGAAATTCTAAACCTTGAGTAAAAGCATTTGAATCATGTGGATATTCATTAATAATTTCATAAGTATATGTTACTGGTGGTTTTGTAGCTAGGTTCAATACTGTATTTGTAACTTTTTTATTTTTATTTCCATTATAAAAAACAATTGCCGAAACTACATGTTTTCCTAATCTATTATTACTTAAATCAAATTGATTATTCTTTGAAGATTTTTGTCCGTTAATAGAATACAGAACGGAGTCGATAGCAAGTCCATTGACTTCATTTAGTTTTGCGGTAAATTTTCCGTTTTCTTTAACTTGTTTAGGAGTGTCAAGTTTAAATTCATAATCAGATTTACAAGATGTAATACTAATTATTACAATTAATAGTACTATATATTTAATATCCATTTTAGTTATTTAAAAATTAAAGGTGCAAATTAAGATTTTAAATAAAAAGAATTGTTAAATATTTTAAAAAAATTAGAAATCATATCTTTTTTCAACAGCGATTGTTCTTAAATCAGAGTTTAAATCTAGCCCTAATTTTCTTTTAATATTCTTTCTGTGTGTATCAACTGTGTTTTTTGTAATAAATAGTTGTTCAGCAATTTCAGTTGATTTATTTCCTTTTGCAATCAATGCAAGTATTTGTTTTTCTCGTTTTGATAATATTCCTTTTTTTTGAGGTTTTTTTCCTTTTTTATCTTTTTTTAAATTAACTAAAACATTAGGGTCAAAATATTTTTCACCTTTAGCAACTGTTTTAATTGCTTCTATCATTATTTTAAGGCCAGAATTTTTTAAGATATATCCTATGGCGCCAGCATCTAGCATTTGTTTTACAGCTTCAGATTGATCAAACATTGTAAATGCTAATACGTGTATTTTTTTATAAGTTCGTTTAATTATTTTTGTAGCTTCAACACCATCCATTATTGGCATTCTAATATCTGTAATTACAACATTTGGTCTGTATTTTTCAACTAGTTTAACCAGTTCTTTACCATTTAAAGCTGATGCAATTATGTCAATTTCATCATTGTTATGAAAAAATGATTCAATTCCATCAATAAGTGCTTGATGATCTTCTGCTATAATAACTCTAATCATAATTATAAGTTTTTATTATTAGTTGGTAGTTCGATTATTACTGTAGTTCCGCTTCCTAATCCAGAATCAATTGTTAAGCTTCCTTTAAAACTTTCAACTTTTTCTTTCATAGTTTTTAATCCGATACCTTTAAAACCAATTTTTGAAGTATCAAATCCGATACCATTATCTGATACTATTATTACTAGTAGCCTTTCAAATAAGGTTAGATCTATACTTGCCTTATCTGCTTTAGAATATTTTATTATATTAGTTATTAATTCTTGAATAATTCTTAAAGCAAAAAATTCAATTTTATAATTTATTGGATTTTCCAAACCAAAATTAATTACTTCTATTTCTAATTTTTTGGATTTAGTAATGCTATTTGCGAGAGATTTGACTGAGTGAATTAAACTTTGAGTAATTTCACTTTCATTTTCTACATGTGACATGCTACGTACTGTTTGATAAGTTTCTTCTAATAAGTTACTTGTAGTTTTTAACTTTTCAATTTGTTTTGTGTTTTTATTAGTATTAGCTATATCAATAAAATTATCAAAATGTAATTTTAAAACGGCAAGTTTACTTCCTAAGTTGTCATGTAAATCTTCGGCAATACGTTTACGTTCTTTTTCTTGTCCTTTTACAATAGCATCTAAAGTTTTTAATTCTTGTTCTTTAACCATAGTCTCAATCTTATTATGCTCAATTTGTATGGTTTTTTCAGCTATATCCTTTTTTCTTCTAAGGTTAAATATAAAAAGTAGTCCAATTAATACAGAGCTAAATAATAAAAAAATTACAGCAATAATAAAATATTTTTGTCTGTCTTTCTCAGCTTTAAGTTTTATTATATCTTTTTCTTTTTGAGCAGTATCATATTTTGTTTGTATATCAGAAATAGCAATATTTTGCTCCTTAATATCAACACTATCTTTATATGCAAGATATTTTTTTAAGTATAAATTTGCATTTTTATAATCTTTTAAGCTATCATAATTGGCAGCCATTAATTTATAAAGTAGTTTTTTAGAATTATTTTTGTAGCTAACAATATTTGTATTATCAGCTTTATTTAACCAATCTAAAGCTTCATTATATCTTTTTTCTTTTTTTAGTATATTACTAACATTTACTGTAACA
>Ga0256844_10000450_pt1 | contig 15769 bp, 6 predicted proteins | sample MusselsmetaG_FD_189100 | JGI IMG/M metagenome (GOLD analysis project Ga0256844, IMG submission 189100) | Mussel associated microbial communities from hydrothermal vent at the East Pacific Rise, Pacific Ocean - Mussels | ecosystem: Host-associated > Mollusca > Shell > Unclassified ... | reverse complement strand
ACAACGAATTACGTATCAGAAGAACATTTTACACAAGGTTCAATTTCAATCCCAAGTTCTCAACTTACAGATTCAAGTAATATTGCATATACAAATGGTGCTGAAACTTTTGATAACAATTTAACAGTCTCTGGAAAACTGATTCAAGGTGGAGGTAGTTATTTATTTACAATGGATGGTGGAAATGGCGGCGGACCACGATTAACATTAGGAACAGTTGCTAATCCGGATTCATTTTTTACATTAGGTGCGTATGGTAATATTACCAATTTTTATAGTAAAGACCGAGATTTAAAATTATTTACAGATGATTCGTTCATTTATATTGATGATGGTTCAACTGCAATTGGGATACATAAAATACCAACAACTGGTATAGCCCTTGATGTACTTGGTGATACTCTTATAACAGGTAGTGTAACTGCAACTGAATATTATGGTGATGGTTCAAATCTAACCGGAATAAGTGGTGGTTCTGATATATCATCCTCATTACAATTGGATGATACCACAAATATTGCATACACCAACGGTGCTGAAACATTTGATGGTAATTTAACAGTAAGTGGAAATGTAATAACTGATTATATTCAATCAACTGGAACTTCTTATTTAGATTTAGGAAATACATTAACGTTAAATGGATATGCAGCCTCAATCATTCGTATAAATGGAAATACGAAATTATATGTAGGAGGATCGTTTATAAATGCATATACTAATTTACAACCAAATGCAAGTGATTCACTAACATTAGGTTCAGATACACGTAAATGGAAAGATGTATATAGTACAAGTGGAAGTTTTACACACGTATCTGCATCTGTATATTACGGTGATGGTTCAAATCTAACCGGAATAAGTGCTGGTTCTGGCGACAGTTTACCAATAAATGCAACTGTTCTTGATAAATCCGTAAATTATACAACCACTCTTGCAGAATCTGGTTCAACCGTTCGTATGACTGGAGGTGATACATTAACATTATCAGGAATCACTCAAATTGGTTTCCAACAAGAATTACTAAATGACACTGGTGGTAATATCTCAATTACAACCGCAGATACCGTACTTGGTCAAGTTGAAGATATTGAGGATGGATACTCTGCATACTATCAATTGGTTGCACCAAGCACATGGTCACTTTCAGTAGATGGAAGTACTACAAACGGAGATATGCTTGTTGCAGATTGGGGTAGTGGAACAGTAAATCAAGTTGAAGATTCAAGATTACTTGGGGGATATGATAGAGGCAATTTCCTTCGTAGTAACACCGATGATTCATTTACAAATGGATATTTACGGTTCTATGATGGAACGACCTTGTCAATTGGTACTGACCAAGATACGAAATTTACATTTGATGGAACAAATACCATAGTAACTCATATTACTGGAGATTATATTCATAATCAAACCACTGGAACATTTGTAATAAGTGGTTCACTTGCAATGAGTAACGGTACATTGAATATGAAACAGAATAATATCATAAACGTAAACTCAATTACTTATGGTTCTACTGGTGAACGAATTGGTCTTGCAAGTGATGGTACTCGTATTTCAAACGGTCATGCTTTTTCAAACGTAGCTAATACATATGATTTAGGTAAAAGTACATTGCGTTGGAAAACTGTATATGCAAATAGTGGAAGTTTCAACGGTGGAATGATAATATCTGGTTCGTGTGATGTAAGTGGAAGTTTGGGAAGTGTAAATGCTGTATTATATGGTGATGGTTCAAATCTAACCGGTATTGCCGGCGGAGGAGGTTCTGATATATCATCCTCATTACAATTGAATGATACCACAAATATTTTGTACAAAGATGGTATAAATCAAATGACCGGAAATATAGGAATAGGAATTGCCCCTGGTGGTTATAAATTTAGAGTTCAAGGTCTTGCATCATTTACGGGAGGTACTCATATTCAAGGTACTCACTTAAATATGGGTAATAATATTCCTATACGATTTGGTGCAGATACACGAACGTTGGTATCAAATGGAACGGACATAACTTTATCAAATGGTGATGGTAATTTCATCGTAAGTGGTTCAACCCAACTTTATAATAGTGGTTCAACCGTTCTCGATATTCAAGGTTCACAAGGTCAATTATTCTCAGTAAGTGATGAAGATGATGAAATTTTATTCGCAGTATCTGATATTTCAGGACAACCATTCTTAGAAGTAAATGTTAGTGGTTCGGTAGATGTAAACGCAGATTTTACCGCAACAAAATATTTAGATGTAGGTGGTTCAAAAGAACTTGGTAACGAAATTAGAGTAGGTTCGGGGGTATCTCAATCCGGAACAATCGCAGAATTTTATTTAGATATTGGTGATACTGCAAAAATTGTAGTATATGTAGAATTGGCATCTGATAGTTCTCTTGTAAGTCAAACTGAATTTACAGTAACTCGTTCTAAATCTACTTCAATGTATTACACCATACTAAATAGTGTAAATGGATTGAACAATGGACATTTATATCCACGATTTTTACAAGATAATACCGATTTATCAAAGTGGTATATGAGAATTGGTGAACATACTGCATTGACATCCACCTATCAAACACGAGTAAAATTATACCGATATGCAGATAATTTAAACACAGACGAGGGAATTGTGTATCCATCTTGGAGAGATATATCAGGATATACAACAATACCAAGTGGGATGACATCAAGATATACCACTTCATATTTTATCACTAATGGAAATCATCCATCTAACGTTGGAATATTCAAAGCATCTTCAATCGTTGCAACTTCCAGTATTACTACAAACGACAATGTAGAATTACGATTTGGAACAAGTGGTTTAGAAAGTGGAATTTCATCAAACGGAACAGATACTTCGTGGAAAATTAAAAGAAATAAAATAGTATTTAAGGATAATTCAGACGGAGAAATCTTATCTTTACAAAGTGGTTCAGTAAATGTAAACGCGAGTTTAGTTCCAGAATTAACTGCACCAACAACTGCAACCTCAACTGGAGTTGCAGGAGAAATTCGTACAGATGTGAATTATATTTACGTATGTACGGCAACAAATACGTGGAAACGTTCGGCACTAACAACTTGGTAAAATTATGAAAGGTAGAAAATCTATAAGTTCAAAATATTCCAAGAATGGAGAATTATCATTTGAGGGAATCGTTGGTATCAATAATACATTACAGGCAACAGATACTCAGTTGGTTTCAACGACCTATTATGATGAACCAACGTCTGCTCAATTCCTTGATATTGTCAATCAACAAACAAATAGTAGAGTTTGTAGGAATGTTGGAAAAACAAATTCCGGTGGAACTGGACCAAATACTGCAAATTCAGGAAGAGCTTACATCTACATAGAAACTTCTGGTTCATCCGATGGATCACGGAACTTATCGAGAGTTTTCGTAAAAGTTCTCGGTACATTTGATGCATCGTGTAGTCGTGGTATCAAAATTTCATATTTTTATATGCAATACGGAACACCAACTGATTTGAAAATGCAATGGCAATACCTGCCCGATGGTGCAGATGAAGTAACGGGATGGGTAAATATAAAAAGTATAGTTGGTAACACACCACAATCCTGGATTCTTGATGAATTTAATCTAAAAGAAGATTATAATATAACATCAGGAAAAATCAAAATTCGTTGGTATTGGCAGATGGGTAGTGATGGTGAATATTATAGACACGACCAAGCAATTGATGATTTAAAAATAGACCAACAATATATATCACGAGTGCCAATTGTAATATCAAATGATATCAACGTAACTGCTGAAATTGCAACAATAGGATTAAGTACATTGGAATTGAACGAACCGAGTGATAATACGGCAGATTTCACCGTAAGTCGTTCAACAACAGCTACTTATATAGATTCAAGTGGAACACGTCAAACTGCCATAGCAAATACACCGAGAATTGATTATTCAAAAGGATATGCATCTATTTTAACCGAACCACCAATAACAAATCTATATGAATATTCCAACGGATCAGCCGTACAAAATTGTACAATCGATACTACATCACATACCGTATCTTTTGAGGGTACTGGTTCTATAACATTTTCAGGAGTTTATGTAGGAACTTTGGTAGGAAAAGGAGAAGGATATTGGAATCGAGTATCAACGACATTTACTGGATCATCCACTGGAGTAGTAACATCAACAATTTCAGGTGATGTACAAAATAAACAATTCGAAAAAAGAAATTTTTATACTTCATACATTCCAACCAACGGATCAACTGTTACCAGAAATTTGGATGTGATAAAGGGGGCTGGAAATTCAACTTTAATCAATAGTACTTTCGGAACGTTATATGCAGAATTTCATACATTGGGAGCAGATACTCACAATGCAGGATCAAGTTGTACAGTTTCAGTAAGTGATGGAACAAGTACGAATTTTCTTTCGATTGGTCACGTCCATAGTGCAACTGCATCATCCTTACTTTTGAGAAGTGTTGGAACGGTAAATGTCGTATCCCATACTACAAACTTCCCAGAAGATGTCGATGGTTTAATAAAAATGGCAGTTTCATACGAACAAAATAAAATTGTATGGTCAATAAATGGAACAATTGTATCAAACGACTTAGTATTCGATGTACATCCAGTTGATACTTTTAATGATTTAAGTTTTGATAGATATTGGGGAGATCCATTTTACGGAAGAATGAAAGAGATCCGGTATTATAAATCAATAATGAATACCCTTGATTTGAGCAAACTTACGAAAATTCATAAAAAATATGATATTTCAACAATGATTAACAATGGAAATTCCGCACCAACTGGAGATTCCAACGCTCAGGCTTTTATTTGGCATCCAAGTGGGTTATCATATTATATTGGAGAGGGTACAAATAATTACATCAGACAATATTCTGTATCCGAACAATATAATCTCGGTAGTACAAAAACTTTAATAGATTCCTTAGATATCAGTACCGAAAATGGTTTGATAACTGGAATACGATTCAATAAGGCTGGAACAAAATTATTCACTTGTTCATATGCAAACCGTGATGTAATAGAATATTCGTTATCTTCAGCGTATAAAGTGAGTACATCAACAATAACAACAACAAAAACACCATCTGGTTTAAGATTATTTGCAATCGATTTTAATAAGGATGGTTCAGAAATCACATTTCACGAAAACGGAGATAGATTGCGAACATATACTCTTTCTACACCGTTTACCTTATCCACTATTAGTGGTACACATACACGGGAATTCATTCATACTGGAGAAAAATTTAGTGGTTTCAATTGGAACATAGATGGTTCACAGGTGATACTTGGTGATGAAGCAAATGAAAACGTTGTATCATACGATGTAATAACACCATATTATATCACAACTTTTGCTAATAAAAAAATATATGATATTGGTGGAACAATTTCATCAGGATTCGTGGAGTTAACAATTGCACACGGTTGTAAAACAAAAATCTGGCCTATGAATGGTGGTTCAGCAGATTCAGTTCTTGAATATACCATTAATATGGAGTAAAAAGTAAAAACATAATATTTATATGTACGATGACAAAAATAGATAAAAGACAAATACGTTCAATAAATGCATCCGACATTGTTGGTGATACTACTGTATTACTTCCAGGTGGAACAGTAACGGGATCGGTTCAAGTTGACCACGACCAAACTGTAAATTATAATGCATCCGAACATTTTACACAAGCCTCAATCTCAATTCCAAGTTCACAACTTACGGACACGAGTAACATTGCATTAAAAAACATTGATAACAATTTCAATACCAATCAAACAATCGTTGGTAGTGTCACTGCCGTTGCTTTTTATGGTGATGGTTCAAATTTATTAGGATTACCCGCAGGATATACAAATGAAGAAGCACAAGATACAATCGGATCAATTTTAGTAGATAGTTCTACTATAAATTTTACTTATAATGATTCAACACCAAGTATAACTGCAACTGTTATTGAGGGTGGAATAAATCATAATAATTTAAGTGGACTTGTAACAAACGAACACATTGATTGGACATTAAATCAAGGTGCAACAAATATCAATTCTGGAAACTATACAAACACAACTTACACATCAGGAGATTTCAATCATGATTCTTTATCTGGATTTGTGGCAAACGAACATCTCGATTGGACAACAGACCGAGGTGCAACAAATATTCACATTGGTAATTATACAAACACAACCTACACATCAGGGGATTTTACTCACAACAGTTTAAGTGGTGTATCTGCAAACGAACACATTGATTGGACAACTAATCAAGGAGCAACAAATATCAACACCGGAAATTATACAAATTCTTGGAGAACTATTATTGCTGGTGGTCATACTCTCGGTACAACCGAAACACTAACTTTTACGGCTGGTTCAAATATCAACATTTCAGAATCAGCAGGGACAGTAACAATAACATCAACCGACCAATATACGGGAACTGTAACTTCGGTATCAGGTGGTACTGCATTATCATCAACTGGTGGAACATCACCGAGTATTTCATTATCAAATACCTCAGTAACTCCAGGTACATATTCAATGCCCGATATCACAATCGATGCACAAGGAAGAATTACAGATGCAACGACTGGTTCTCCAGCAGCAGTAAATAACGCAACAATAACTTTAACGGCTGGAACTGGAATTTCAAACGGTGGAAATTTCACCACAAATCAAGGTTCGGCAGAAACAATAACTTTCAATCTTACACTTGACACGTTACCTCAAAAATCAGGAAATCTAAGTGGAACTGACAGATTGAGTGGAACGAGTGGAACGACTAACTTCTCAGAAACAATAAATGTAATACCATTATCAATATTCAACAATAATTCCGGTTGGACATCAAATACTGGAACTGTAACTTCGGTGGGAACATCATCACCTCTTTCAGGAACAGTAACCGGAACGGGAAATTTATCAATCGCACAATCGAACGGTTCAACCGATGGATATCTATCATCAACCGATTGGAGTACCTTTAACAGTAAAACAAGTTATTCAGATAGTGACACTTTGTCATACATAAACGGACGAAATGTCGTATCAGGATCGGCTCAAATTTCTCACGCAAGTATTACCGGAATTGTTGCAAACCAACATATTGATTGGACAGTAAATCAAGGTGCAACAAACATCAATTCTGGAAATTATAATAATACAAATACATTTAGAACAATAACGGCTGGTGGAAATACTTTAGGAAGTACCGAAACCTTAAAATTCGTTGGTGGTTCAAATGTGAGTATAACAGAAAGTGCAGGTTCAGTAACAATAACTTCATCATACACAAACACAAATAGATTAACTACATTTACTCTATCGGGTGATGGTGGAACAAACCAAACAATTTCTCACGGAAATACACTAAAAATATCAGGTGGAACTGGATTAACATCAACTGCAAGTACAACCGATACTCTAACTTTAAATTTAAACAATACTGGAGTTTCAGCCGGTTCTTACACAAATACAAACATTACCGTAGATGCACAAGGTAGAATCACATCCGCGACTACTGGAACATCAGGAACAATGAGTAGTTTCCAAGTTGAAGATGGTGATGGAACAGAAGTTGCAATTTCAAATCTCAAAGAATGGAAATTTGTAGAAGGAAGTGGTATAAATATAAATTGGACTGATACGAGTAACGGTACGGATGGTGATCCTTACGATTTACAATTCTCAATAAAGGCATTAACTGCAAACTGGGATGCTGGAAATTACGAAATCCGTTCTCGCACATATGAATCCGATGTGGCAACCGGAACGGCACCATTTACAATTGCATCAACAACCGTTGTACCAAACTTAAACGTTGATATGGTAGATGGATTGCACGTTGGAACAGGAAGAAATAGTACGGGAAACCAAATAATGAGAACTAATGCGAGTGGATATGCAGAATTTAGTTGGATAAATACAACATCGGGAAACACAACAAACGCATTTACTCACGTTTATGTGAATACAAATGATGGATATATAAGACGACAGACACCTGCATTATTTTCCAATAATATTCCAACACCGGGATTCGTTGGAAGTGGTACATCGACTGGTGAGGCAAATAACTCATTTATAAAACTTGCCGATGTTACTGGTACAAATTGGTCTATTTCGTGTGAAATGAGTAGTACTGCTACATCGTATAAATCACACGGAAGAATGTCCATCCAATGTACCGATGGATTAATTAGTGGAGAAAGTTATGACCAAGAAGAAAGTGGCACACGAAACCTTATGTATTTCCAAGTGTACGAGGTTTCAAGTGGAGTATATACCATTTCTGTAAGAATCGCACGTGGTGCAGATGTAGTAAATTATAAATTTTACCAACAAAACGAAAATCCACCAACAACAATAACAATTGCATCAAATGCAGTGGCATTTACACGAACTGGAACATCACGTTTATCATTTACATATTGTACATATTATAAACAATCAACAGCTGCTGGATATAATGGAACAGTTGCAGGAAATTCAAGTACCACCTCTATATATTCATCAAGTTCAACTGGTGTAGATGCCAATCCAAAAGATGATACATATGATAATGAAATCAAATATTTCAGAATAAGTGAGGAAAATATAATTGATGGAGGTTCTGCAACGGAAGAAGTGGATGTTCTAACTTTCAAATCAGATCCTCGTTCATCTCAAAATAAAGTTGGTGCAATCGCATTCTATAAAGATGGTTCAGGACCAAGAATATTTTCTGGTACACAAGAACTTGCAGGTGTTGGGGATACCTATTGGACAAATAAGGGAAAAATTATGTTAAGACCATCAACAGGTGGTTCTACAACAAAATATATGAACGAGTCCGGAACTTGGACAACACCACCGAATACAAACTCAACAAATTTCAACGTTCAAATGAACGGTGGAACACAAGTAAACATATCAGCCGGTGAAGAAATAAATTTCATCAATGGAACAAGTACAACCGCAACTGTAACAAATCAAACAAATCCAACGGTTAAATACTCAGTTAATTCCAACGGTATTGGAGCAACTCAATTAAACGTGAGTGGAAATGGTACAACATCCAATTACTTACGTAGTGATGCAGATGGAACATTTACTTGGGCAACTCCACCAAATTCCAATACAACAAACTGGAATGTTCAGGCAAACGGTGGAACTGCTTCAAACGTTTCGGCAGGTGAAGAAGTAAATTTCATCAATGGAACTGGAACAAATGTTGTACACGTAAATCAATCAAATCCAACAATAAAAATAAATCACAACGATACATCTACATTATCAGGAACATACGGTAGTACATCAAACGCAGTAAAAATTGATAACATCACCGTAGATTCACTCGGACACGTAACCGCAATAACAACCGGAACAACCGGAGCCGGTTCAATGAGTAGTTTCCAAGTTGAAGATGGTGATGGTACTGAGGTAACAATTTCTCAGGCAAAAGAATGGAAATTTTTAGAAGGAAGTGGTATAAATATAAATTGGACAGATGTTAGTAATGGAACAGATGGTGATCCGTATGATTTACAATTCTCATTAAAAACTCTAACCGCAAATTGGGATGCTGGTGGATATGAAATCCGTTCATCACGATTCAATTCAGATATTGCGACAGGAACTGCACCATTTACAGTTGCAAGTACAACAAAAGTAGCGAACTTATATGGTCATCGTTCTACAATTGCCGATTATTGGACATCTGCAAGAACACTAACATTAGGTGGTGATTTGGCTGGTTCGGTTTCAGTGCGAGGTAATGCAAATATGACCTTAAATTCAACAATTGTCAATAATAGTGTTGATCACGATGCATTAAAAGGATTATCAGGAAACGGGACAAACAATTACCGAATATTATCAGATGGTGCAGGTGGATTCAAATTATCAGCAACACCATCAACCGTAACATATGCATATGGACTTACCGATAGAACACCATATATTTTACCAAATAACGCTTCATACATTGACCGTGTTATTCAAGGATATGGAGTTCTCAGTACATATGCTGATAGTACACAAGCTACAACGACAGAAAAAGGATATACATATCAATATTTGGCATTCAAAAGAAACGATAAATTACAATTATCGGCAATTGCCGCACCATCAGAACCAGGAGGTTCATTCAGACTTTTAGTAGGTTCAAATTCTTCCTCAAAATATACTGACCAAGGTGCAATTGCAACAATGAATACGAGTTCAACCTATGGTCAAATAAATTCAAAAGGTGGATGGTTACGAACACCGGCAAGTGGTATTTTACCAGATTCAAACGGTGGAGCCTCACTTGGTACAGGATCATGGAGATTTGCAAATATTTATGGAAATGCGATATATCAAGGAACTGCAAACATCAGTACTCTTTATTTAGGAAAAACTGCAAAAGCAGCAGATTCTGAAAAAGTGGATGGTATAAACGGAGCATCATTATTACGAAGTGATGCGGCAGATATCAAATCATCAGGAACTTTAACTTTCAATGATAATATTAAAATAGGATTCGGTACAGCAAACGCCGATGGAACTTTGTACTCAAACGGAACAGATACCTATTGGGATATGGGTGCAAATAAAAAATTGTATATACGAGATTTAACAACAACTCGTTTCACAATGGATACAAACAACGGTTATTTAACAGCCGCACGATTTGTAGGAATCGCAACAAAGGCACTTGTTTCAAATTCAACAACCGCAACATTTTACCCAGTAGTTTGGCATAATAATTCAAGTTCATTATATGATACAGCCGCAAAATTCACATTCCAAGCATCAACCGGATATTTAAAAGCAGATGATTTCATCATAAATTCAGATATACGTAAAAAGAAAAATATAACTGATTTTGAACTTGTACGATTAGATACAAAATACAAATCTTTCCAATTCAAAGAGGGAGAGGGAGGAATCAGATTTGGTGTAATTGCACAAGAATTACAAAAAACCAATCCAGAACTTGTACGTGAAGATGATAAAGGATTCTTCTCTGTAACCTACATTGATTTGTTAGTACGTGAAGTTGCATACCTAAAACAAGAAAACGATAAAAAAGAAAAAACAATTGAAGATTTGAATGAGAGATTATCCAGATTAGAAGAAATTGTATTCCAAAAAATGTAAAAAATGGCGTTACCAATAAATGATTTAAAATTATCCCAAGTGATTGCAGAAATTGCAGGAACACAAGTATCATTACAAGATTGTGTAGATGATGCTACTGGTACATTCAATCCATCATACTATTCAGCACCAGCAGATAGATTACGAGATTTCAGAGGATATGAGGACATTTCTGGGAACTCATTCCAAATGAGTACACTTGGTTCTACCACTTCAATTAATGCATGTGGAACAACACTTTTCACAACACGTTATCATGATGGTGGTACGACATATCCCCAACCACCCAATGATATATTTGAGGATCCATCTATGAGTACTTTATTTGATGGTGGTAATTTATACTATAAAATACCAGGAGACGGTTCGGTCATCAAGGTAGATACATATGGTTCAACGTTAACATCAACAATTTGTCCATCCGTACCAAGTGCCCCATATAATCTTTTAACAACTAACATCGTAAATACATCATTTTTACTTAAATGGACTGCACCGAGTAACGGTGGTGATCCGATAGATGGATATAAAATCTATGATGATGGTGTATATAAGGTTACATCATATGGTACTGGAACACAAAAATCAATAACTGGATTAACCGCAGGAACAACATCAACTTGGACAGTTAGAGCATATAATGGTGTTGGTGATGGTGCTCTTTCAAGTGGAAAATCAGTAACACAAACAAGTGGTTCAATTGTTTTCTCAATTTATATGACAACGAATGGACAAACATTTAGTAATGATGCGTGTAATGCATTTGGAATGACTACGCGTTGGACAACAACAACCCCAGTACAAAATGGTTCAACTATTTATACAACAAGTGCAGGAACAACGGTGTTCAATGGAGCTAATAAATATTTCATGGATGATGAAGAAACAAAAAACCGATATAGAATTTCATCAACAGGGGTAGTTTCTTCACAATTTGAATGTCCAGGAGAATGTTTCATTGCAGGAACACAAATTTCACTTGTAGATGGAAGTTCAGTATCAATTGAAACATTAAAAGTTGGTGATGAATTATTATCAGTAGAAGTTGAAAACTTAACACTTACAAACAGAGTAAGTACATTCAAAGAAGTGAAAAGAATTGGTAGTAAAATTAAACAATTCAAAGAAGCAACCGTAGAACATACCATCATCATAAACAATGGTTTATTAGAGGCAACTGCAATGCACAATCACTTAATCGAAAGAAACGGTGAATGGATGTATCAACAATTCCAAGAAATTGAAATCGGAGATAAGATGTACGATTCTGAAAAGAATATAATCGAAGTAACAAATATAGATTACAACATTGAAGATAGAGTGATTTATAAGATTACATTAGAGGATACACATACTTATTTCGCAAACGGAATATTAACACACAACTTGAAATAATGAGTTACGAATTAAAAGAATCAAAAATAAATAAACAAGGGATATTCACAACAACCCAATATCCAAAAAATATTGAGATTGGATTATATGTGAGTACCTCATGTGAAAAGGGAGTACGTTATCTTTTCAAACCACCAGTTGAAACCCAATGGTACGAAATCGGTATGTTGGGAAGATACTGTAATCATAGTGATAATCCAAATACCCATTTTTCAAGAATTGATAATGATATTTTCCTTATTTCAAATGGAATTTCAGAAAATGAAGAAATCACATCAGATTATAATATTGTGTCTGAAATGATAAATTTCCCTATGGATACTACAAAATTTAACTAATATCTGATAATCAGTATAATATATCAAAATATATTTTACGTTTGGGAAATTTCCTTATATTTATATATACAAATAATTTACAAATAATAAAAAAAGTTCAGTAATGGCAAAAAAAGAAACTAAGTTTACAGAAGAAGAAGTAAAAGAAATCAATGATTTAAGAATCGAAGTATCAGGTATTTTTACTCAATTAGGACAAATCTCTTTAGAGAGAACAAAACGATTAAAAGAGTTACAAGATGTTGAGGACAAACTAACAACACGTCACGGTGAATTAGTAGAAACAGAACAAACCCTTTTCAAAAATTTAAACGAAAAATACGGCGATGGAAATTATGATCCAGAGACCGGTGTTTTCACTCCAGTTGAAGAAAAAGAAGATACGAAATCTTAAAAAAACAGTTTAGGTAATCTATTTTATATTTATAGATGTATTTAAAACTGAAATAACTAATTAGAAAGCAAAAAGATGGCAGAAAAAATTGTATCACCTGCGGTATTTACAAGAGAAAATGACCTATCGTATATTTCACAAGGAATTGGAGAAATAGGAGCGGTAGTTATTGGTCCTTTCAAAAAAGGACCAACATTTTTACCAACAACTGTAAACACCCAGTCAGAGTTCGAAAACATTTTCGGTACTCCAGACGGTACGTACTATACTGGGTACACCGTACAAAATTACTTGCGTGAAGCAGGAACAGTAACAATCGTAAGAGTAGGACATACGGCAGATGTATTAGAAGTTGCAACAAATGCAATTATAGTAACAGGTTCAGCTGGTGGAAATCTTATCTCTACATTAAACGTAACATCAACCGGAACACTTGCAACGGGATTACCTTCAACAACCGTTACATCAGTAGCAACCGAAAGTACTTTTAAAATTACTGGTACTGAATTAGGTGTTACCGATTTAGACACCTCTATTAAAGTAACTGATTCTAATAATATTGGAGTTATGTTCGGAACATCAGCGTTGGGTAGTAAAGGTGGATATGCATATACATACTTTGAAAATGCAGCATCAACCGTTGATTTATCCGCAACACAAAAAATTGAGGTACTACAACTTGGTACTCAAACATTTGCAGGAGGTTCAACCTTCGCATCAACACCGTGGGTAAAATCACAAGATGATGGTAGTGGTGGTAGATATAACTTATTCAGAATTCATACTTTAGCCGATGGTACAAATATGAATAACGAATATAAAATTAGTATCTATAATGTAAAGGCTGGTAAAAATCCAGATGATTGGGGTACATTCTCTTTAATGGTTCGTAAATATGCGGATTCAGATACGAGAAAATCAATCATTGAAACTTATAGTGGTTTAACATTAAATGATAATTCACCAAATCATATCGCAAGAATCATTGGTGATATCCATAAGAAATTTGATACCAATCTTGGTAAATTTACTGAAACTGGAAACTGGAAAAATTATTCAAAACACATTAGAGTTGAAGTAATTGCATCAGAACTTATTCCAAATAACAGTATTCCATTTGCACACGGTGCATATACAAACCCAATTTGGGTAAACGGAGAAGAAACAATTGTACCAAAAGTGGTATTCACGACTGGTTCAAAAGATAATCTCGGTACGGACACAAAAAGATATAGTGGTATTGACTTAGATACTCCTTCTGTACGAATTGATAACAGTCTATATAACAAGGCGATACCAACAGGTGCAGAGACAGGTTCAAACGTGGATTTCGGTTTTGATACCACAGATTTCGGTTTCGCTCCAACGGGTTCAGTAATTGCAGATATAAACAAAAGACAATTCACACTATCTTTTCAAGGTGGTTACGATGGTCAATCAGCATCTATACCAACATTCTTAGGAGAAAAAATCACATCAACAAACTCACAAGGTTTCGATATGGAAACTTCTACATCAGAAGGTTCAGTATCATACCAAAGAGCAATTGATGCAGTTTCCTCACCTGACGAATTCGATATCAACTTAGTAGTAACTCCTGGAGTTATTCGTAGACATCACCCATCAGTTTTTGATGGAATAATTGATATGGTAGAAGCTCGTGAAGATGCATTTTATATTGGAGATGTAACTGGAGTAAACGATACAATTCCACAAGCAATCACACAAGGAGAAGCAGTAGATTCAAATTATGTAGGAACTTATTATCCCTGGATTAAAATCTTGGATGCTAATACCAACAAATTGATTTCTGTTCCACCATCAGTATTGATGCCGGGAATATTCGCAAGTAACGATAAAGTTGCCGCTGAATGGTACGCACCAGCTGGTTTAAACAGAGGTGGAATCACCGGAGCAGTTTCTGTATTAAACAGATTAACACACGCTGAACGTGATGAATTGTATGAAGGAAAAATTAACCCAATCGCAACTTTTCCTGGTCAAGGAATTTCCGCATTTGGACAAAAAACCTTACAAGAAAGAGCAAGTGCACTTGATAGAATTAACGTAAGAAGATTATTGATTAAGGTAAAGAAATTTATCGCATCAACATCAAGATACTTAATTTTTGAACAAAACACTTCTCAGACAAGAAACAAGTTCATCAACACAGTAAATCCTTATTTAGAAGGAATCCAACAAAGACAAGGACTTTACACTTTTAAAGTGGTAATGGATGAAACAAATAACACACCAGATGTTATTGATAGAAACTTCTTAGTAGGAGAGATTTATTTACAACCATCAAAAACTGCGGAATTCATCGTATTAGATTTCAATATCTTACCGACTGGAGCAACTTTTAGTGGATAACTAAATAATCAGATAATTTTTTAAAAAACTCTCATATTAATTTATGGGAGTTTTTTTGGTTTTTAACGTAAAAATTTATTTCTTTATATTTATAACTGTAACAAATAGAGAAAATAAA
>Ga0256844_10000449_pt1 | contig 15816 bp, 14 predicted proteins | sample MusselsmetaG_FD_189100 | JGI IMG/M metagenome (GOLD analysis project Ga0256844, IMG submission 189100) | Mussel associated microbial communities from hydrothermal vent at the East Pacific Rise, Pacific Ocean - Mussels | ecosystem: Host-associated > Mollusca > Shell > Unclassified ... | reverse complement strand
GGGATGAATTTACAAGGTTCAGGATTAAAAAACTTAATTTAGAATTGTACCCTGACTATAAAATAATTGAGAAATTTGAATGGAAAATTGTTGCTTAAACGGGAGCGGGCGCTCGATCACGCCCATAAACCACTTATTACCACTTACCACTTACCACTTACCACTATACCTTTAATCGTTTGTCCTTTAACAGCGCTTTGTTTAATCGTACTATCTGTGATGTGAGTCAAAATTTTAAAAATTATTTTTTATTTAAGGAAAACTTAAGGTTGTTTTAAGCTTTAACTGATACGCTTGCTCACTATTGCTAATATTAATTCTTATAATAAAACTAACGTGGTGTTTAATATGATAAAAAATAATGACAAATGGATGAGTCTTATCTGGCTTTGTGTGTTTGTTTTTTCCGGATTTTCACAGTTTGCTGTTGCAGACGATGATGATGATGACGATGAAGACAAACGACCCTTAGTGCAAAATTCAAGTAAAGATGCTTCACGGGAAAGTATTAGTAATACAATTTTTGACTGGGCAGAGGATAATTATCCTAATTATTTTTCACCTTCCAGACAGGAAACAATAAAATGGGAAAAGTGGTACTATCGATACTATCCCAATACGGACACCTATATTGGTGTTGATGATCATAGTGACGTCTATGTTTTAGGTGGTGAGTTTGGTGATTCGCCGCTATATGTTGGTGAAGCATCCTATTATATAGATATTATTAATGGTGATGGAGACAACTCTGGTGGAGATAATGGCGGAGGTAATGGTGGCGGTAATTCAGGTGGCGGTAATGCTAACGGGAATTATACCATTCTGGCAGCTAACGATTTAGGTATGCACTGTGCTGACCAGGACTTTAGAATTTTCAGTATTCTTCCTCCCTACAATGTCCTCAATGCACAGGTACTCAGAAAAGGTGGTGAGCCAAAAATGATGTCTCCTGCTGATGGTATTCAGGTAACCTATCAGGCTGTTAACTCAAATTTCTTTGCTGATTTAACGGATCCGAGCCGAACTCCTGATGCTGCTAATTCATTTACCAGCACCGGACTCAATCTGCCGGGTATCTTTAAAAATAACTTTTGGGAAGCACAGCCGGCATCTGCTACCGGTATTGATAAAATTGGCTTTGTAGCTTATGAGGCATTATTTCCTAGCAATGTATTATCAATGTTTCCATCAACTGCGGATTTAGGTCTGCCTGCTCCGAATGTTGAAGAATTATATTTGCTGGGTAAAACTCTTCAGGCAGAACAGGCGGCAATGCCGGGTGCAACAAATACACCTCAGCCATTTCATGGCTATGTAGAAAACTATCCTTTCTTTGTTGATTTCCCTTTTGGTTACACGGTTAATAAATTTAAACGTTATACGGCTGAAGGTATTCCTATGTCACCTATTGACGATAAGGGCCGCTTAAATCCTTATCCATTAATGCGTATTCAGGCGAGGGATGCGAATGACAATGTGCTGGCATCAGTTGATACTGTAGTACCGGTTGCTGCAGAAGCAGATTGTGCCATTTGTCATACCACTCAGTCTGTCTGTGATGTTGATACAACTAACTCGCTTGTCTGTGATGATATAGCCAATAGTTTATATCCGGATAGTGGTCGTTATCCCGGCCGAACAGTCAGTTTTATTGAAACGGACACTCAGGCACAAAATGTCATTGGTGCTAATCAGGAACAAAAAGTGATTAATAGTGCCAAGCTGAATATTGTCAGATTGCATGATTATAAACATGGTACATCATTGGCTGGCAGTCAGCCTGACGGTACTAACGGCAGCAGTAGTCCTAATGTGGTTTGTGCCAACTGTCACTATTCACCGGCACTGGATCTGGCGCATTTAGGCCCCTCGAATGATAATGGTAAAGAGCAGCAGAATCACATCAGCATGTCACGAGCAATGCATGGTGTTCATGGCTCATTATCAGCTAAAGATCCTCTCTATGCCGATCTGTTTCCTATTATGCCGCCTCCCGGTCAAAACCGTGACCCCGCACTGGCAAAAAGTGTGTTAATGGATACCTGTTATAATTGTCACCCAGGTAAAAAAGCAGAATGTTTACGAGGTGCTATGGGTGGTTCAGGTACGGTTTGTCAGGATTGTCATGGTCAGCTGACTCAGGTGGGTGATGATTTCTCTGAAAACTTCCCAATTTCTGGTTTTCCTGCAGGCGCTGATTTAACTAAGCGTGTCTCGTGGGCATCGGAACCTGCCTGTGACAGCTGTCATGTCGGTGATGCTCTGCAGATGGATCAGCTCAAGCGTAGTGGTAATTTGCATGACACGGTTATTAACACTTCTGATAGTAATAATAATCCGGATGGTATGCGCCTTCTGCTGGCTTATCGTTTAACTGATCACAAGTCAAACGGTGGTCCGGATAAGTTACCATTACTGAAGTTTCCTAATTCACGCTTTGCGACAACTGAATCACTATATCGTTTAAGTGGTTCAGATAATGGCAGCGATAAAGGGCATGGCGGCTTAAGCTGTGAAGGTTGTCATGGCAGTACACATGCTATCTGGCCTAATAAAAACCCGTTTGCTAATGACAATAAAGCGGCCAAGGATTTACAGGGACATGTGGGTACCATTATTGAGTGTACTACCTGTCATGAAGGCAATCTGGGTAATACCCTTGAAGGTCCTCATGGTCTGCATCCTGTGGGTGATACCAGCTTCTCTGATGGCGGTCATGAAGATATGGCAGAACGCAATAATGGCAATGATTGTCGTGCATGTCATGGTCTTAATGGTGAAGGTTCAGTCCTTTCTCGTGTGGCAGTTGACAGAACTCTGAGAAATGAGCATGGTTCCGTGAGTTTGTCTAAAGGTGATGTAGTAACCTGTACTCTATGCCATAAAAATAAGCTGTAGATAAGCATTAAGCTAGTGTAAAAAGGCCCCTGCTCATTATTGAGCAGGGGCCTTTTTTTGTATACAGAGTATACTATTACGCCCATAACACAGTCACTTAAAGATTATAAATAGTATAATCTCAGGGGCGGAGTCAAATAATATAACTAATTCTTCTGTTGGCTGTTTTTATGAAGACTGCTTTGACAGTAGGTTATCCTATGGTTTTTAATTGTCGGTCAAATAAAAGCATTATTTTTTTCATCTGGTTAAAGCCCTCAATATCCATAGGTTGCGGTACGTTATTTTCTATCGGGTGTTTATCCATATAAAACAAACCAATGGGCTTGTTTTTGACATGAATAGCGCGGGCAATAAACTCTTGTACATCAAGCATTTTCTGCATATTTTTATTAATGAACGGGCTGAATTTCTGATAGTTGAGCTGATTAATAAAAATAGACTGAGGTTTAGCCAATAATTTAGTGAATAAATTATCCGGCTGCATAGCCAGCACAGTTTCATTAAAGTGTTTATTTTTATAACCTTTAATACTTCTGGGTTGTAAATGTTTTTTATCCTTGCTGAGCATCAAAAAGGCTACGCGGTTAAACTGCTTTGTTTCAAAGAGTGCATCCATAGTCAGACGTATTAAAGTGGCTAAGTCGTTTGCTGAACTGATAAGCTGAATACTTGGGGTACTGACTTTTTTGTGATGAACCGGTGTAGAGTTTGTACTCTTTGGCTTTTTATTTGTCGGGGGAATTTTTTTTGTTTTTGAGGGGATATCAATCACTTGTGTATAAGGGACTTTACCGGCCAATAATGGCAGATAACTAGTGCTGTTTTGAACTGGATAAAATTCAGCGGCAGTATGAGCCATATTAACTGCAGTGGTATGTAATAGATGACTAATGTGTGCGTCACTATAATGTAAGGTGTCAGCACATAATTGAATATGCTCATACATGCCTTCGTGATACCAGCCCTGTTCAGCAATAATACTGCACTTTTCTGCCAGATACATACATTTTACTGTACGTGGGGCATCTTCAAGGACCTGCATGGTTTGTCGCTGTAGAAATAAACTGGGAATATGCCAGTGATGAGTCAGTGCTTCAGCAAGTTCATGATAACTAAAGCCAAAGATGTCCCGTTGAGCTTGTTCATAGTCCTGTCCCTTATTAAAGACTAATAGTTCAACTTTTTGTGCTTTGATGGGCTCAATATGCCAGCATATTAACTCTGATAAGGGAGTAACCAGGGTGCTGGTATAAATTTCACTGATTGCTGAATCATTATCATTATTTAATTGCGCAAAAGCCTGCGCCTGAAATGCGGCATGAACACCACGATGCTGCAGATTTGCCAGCTTTTGTGCAATAGCTTTGTTTTTTATACTATAAAGTGAGCCGACGTTATCAATAAATTTTTCCAGACGTTCCATACCCAGAAACATTGCAGCATGTTCGACCTGGCTAATTTGGTTATCAAAATCTTTATTCATTTCCTGATTGGCGTAGGATAGTAAATTGATCATACAGGCGGGATCAAATTTAAGGATATTATCCAGATGTCGATAATTAAAACTGGGCTTTTCTAATGCTGTTTTAAGCATTTGCAACGTATGAGATAAAACCGGTAGTGAGGCTATATCTGCTTTTTTAATAAATTTATCTAGGAAGTTGTTTTCTGGCATAAAAGCTCTAGGTAAAAGTTTTAATAATCATGGCAATAATGCATTTTTAACTATAGCAAAAAAAACACAAATTTGTTGCATCAATTGAAATATTTATTCTTTATAGTGTATTCTGGATTTACAACAGGTAAAAATACTGATTTTCTTGATTTTTTAAGCTTTTGCACAAATATACCGATCAAATAATGATTAATTTTCTTATTGACAGATTTGCAAGGGTATTGCAGTCTGGTGCTGTGCTGTAATTGAACCACTAAAGTGTACAGGATTATATTAATGAACAAAAAAAAACGATTGTTGACATTAACTGTCTTAGCCGTGGCTGTATTGGCCTCATTTCCAGTATTTTCGGTACAGAATGTGTACGAATATCAAAATCCCGGTGGTGTAACTGAGTTTACTGATCAAGTTAAAGCTGACCAGCAAGCGGAAAAACATATTCAAATAAAAAAAAGAACGGCTGAACAAGAAGCGCAAAGTAAGGCTAAACTCGCTGAAATAATGAAAAAGGACAGGAAGCTTGATGAACGTTTGGCAGAGCAAAAAAAACTTGAAAATGAGCGTTTGAAACGTCAGCAAGAGGCACGCCAGAAAAAACTAAAAGAGCAGCAGTTAAAAGCACTGGAACAGCCTGCAATTATTGGGCGCAGACGTAAAAACTCATATTATCCACCTAAGCCGGTATTACCTGTTGTACCACCGGTAAAGCCAATTAAACCGGCTGGGCCAGCGGCACCTAGACCTCCGATTCGTCGTTAATACCTCCCAGGCGCTTAAGAATAATGTCAGCGACACGAAATGAATTGGCATAAATTGTCCAGGTGTGAGGCACACTGCCTCCGGTAGGCATAAAACTACCATCGGTGATGTATAAATTATCTACATCATGAGCACGGCAATCGGCATTCAGCACTGATGTTTTTGGATCATGACCAAAGCGGCAAGTGCCTGCAACCAGGTTGGTTGGTGGTACTCCGGAAGCGAATGACAAGACATTGTCTGCACCCATTTCACGTAATACATCGGCTGATTTATTGGCCAGATACCAGCCTACCCGTAGATTCTGCACATGAACATCAACCTTGATTTTAGCGACCGGGAGTCCCCATTTATCCTTAATAGTATTATCGAGTGTTACATGGGAGTTATCAGTGGGCACCCAGTCGCAGAATGCTTCAACTTTGATATAACGTCCTTCTGTAAAATGTTTTTTTAGTTTATCTTTAAGTGGCTTACCCCACAACAGACCTTTACTATCGCTGATCTGACGACTGGCTCTGGCAATAGGATTGGGGTGCAGATGGACAAAGTCTATAGTGCCGCCTTTTTGTGGTGCATTTGTTTTGAATAATGTTTTATCGCTAATTTCATACCAGTCCTGTAAAGAGCGATTCACAAAAGTACCGAATTGTTTTAAGCCTGTAACCTGCTCAGCAGAAAATTTATCATATGTCATACGTCCGGAACCTGCACCACCACCGGCAAAAATAAGGTTTTTTCCAACCTGATGGCTATTGTTGGCTAAACCATCAGGGTGCTTTGGACCGGTTGAATTGAGTAATAAGCGTGCTGTTTCAATGGCCTGTGCGGCAAGTATATAGAGTCCGGCATCAACTGCCTGTTTATTACCATCCTTATCAAGGTATTCAACAGCACTGATATTACCTTTTTGATTGCTATGAATATGGCTCACCATTGATTGTGGACGTAATTCACAATTACCTGTGCGCAGGGCACTATCGATTAATGCCGCGCGGGAACTGCCTTTGGCTCCACTGGCACAGCCATAGCTGCCGCAAAAGCCACTATAGACACAGGCTTTACGATTCAACGCCGGCTGGGATAAAATCGCTCTGGGCATGGGCATGGAATGAAAACCTAAGCGTTCACAGGCCTTATCAATATGTTGAGCAATGGGGTGTTCAGCAGTGGGTGGGAAGGGAAAATCCTTACTGCTGCGTGGTTCCTGAAAAGGGTGGTCAATGACCCGTCCGGAAACACCCACCACCTTTTCAACCTTATCATAATAGGGTTCCATGTCATCATAGGAAATGGGCCAGTCGACAATATTGCCCCCCTCGATAGGACCGTAGCGGGATAATAAGTTAAAGTCATTAGGCTTAAGACGATGAAAAAAACCGCTCATAAAGTTACTGGAGCCGCCTACTACACTGCCATTCCAGAAGTTCCAGCTGGATTGATAAGTGGGAAATGAACGCCAACTACCATCATCATTTTCCAGTTCAACAACATGTTGTTCATCTCTTAAATCTGGAGTATATCCACCTCGTAAAGAGGTTTTTAATTCATCTTTAAAATAGTCTGCCTCGCTATACCAGGGGCCCTTTTCTAGTACCAGTACTTTATAACCGGCATGAGCCAGGGTATAAATGATTGGGCCTGCACCTGCACCGCTGCCAATCACGCAAATATCAAAATCATGACTCATCTTTGCTCTCTATAAGTTCTTATTAGGCTAACCAATAACGTTTATTCATGGGCGGACGAGGTTCACCGGCACGATGTTCCAGCCATTGCCAGCCAATGCCGTCAGGATTGCCACCATATACAGGATCACTGAGTAATGCCTCCAGCACGTAATTCATGATCGTTACCAGCCAGCGGCGACCTTCAGTTTGTTGTTCAAAATGGCGGAGCGTTTTCTCTCTATGTTCTATGGATTGATCGATAAAGCGCACCGTATTATTATCTTTGCTTAATGTTTGTAATTGTTGTGTGCCCCATAGAATGAATTTAACATCAACAGGATCAGTGGCCGGACGACTTAAAAAATCATATAAGTAATGTAGAGCATTAATTTCAACGGCACCGGGGGCATCATTTTCAGAAGGCAGAAAATGGTTTTGTACTATTGTCAGAGTTAACCAGTCATTATGGCTAAAATGTTTGATGGTTCGATCAGTACTGATTTCTGGATACAGCTGAGCCTCTTTGATTTTTTTTGTACCGGCAGACAGGTCTGTGTTTACCAGTGCAGAAGCATTGAATGGACTAAATAAAGGTACTGTTGCGGCTGCTATGGTACTGCTGCTTTGTAGTATAAAATGTCTTCTATTCACGGTTAGCACCTACATTTTATCTTCATGGGCATCTTGTAAACTGCCTAGTAGGTGCCATTGCATTTGCTGCGGGGCAATATAACCCAGACGTTTATTCAATTCCTCACGTTCGGCAGTTAAGATGATTGTACCGGGTACACCAAAATTGCCATATAGCATTTGCACGTCACCACTTTGTTCTATATCCGCCTTAATTGCGATGTAATTTTTGTTAATGATTTTAATGACCTGTGCATCCTGATAAGTCACAGCCGACATCTTTTTACAGAACTGACACCACTGAGCCGCAATATCCAGCAAGACTAATTTGTTTTCCTGTTCGGCTAAAGCAAAGGTATCATTAGACCACTCATGCCATTGTATTTTTGCATTATGCTCATCGGCATAGGCTGATATGGGTATGATGAGTAAAAAAGCTAATAGAGAAAAAGATAATAGCCCAGGAGGCTTAAATAACATATGTTTTAAAAAATAAGTCATTGAAATAGTATTCCGGTGCAGGTTATTGTTAATAGAGCAGACCCAGGTTCAGCATAAAAAATTTCAACTAATTTACTGGCTACTCAGCAAATTAGGCCGAATTAAACACCCAGCAAAAAGTAATATCATTATTCAGTTCAGTCTTTTTAGGTGTGAAAAAACCGCTTCGCTCAAATAGTTGCTCACACCAAAAGGGCTAACGGGTTTCTTAACTATCAATATTCTTTGGCAGAAGGGATAACGGGCTTCACTAGCGGGCAATTGAATCGACAATACGCCGGTAACTATTGAGTCGCTGAGCACTTATCTGATCATTTTGCAGTGCTTTAAGTAAAGCGCAATCAGGCTCATTGATATGCCGGCAATCTCTAAAATGGCATTGTTGGGCATATTGTTGTAATTCGATAAAACCATGAATAACATCATCCCTGGATATATCCCATAAGCCAAATTCACGTACCCCGGGAGAATCAATTAAACTGGTTGCTTTATGATGAGCTGAAAATTCAGCTCTATCAAGGTGATAGAGACGTGACACACTTGTGGTGTGAGTACCTTTGTTGGTTGCAGATGAAATCTGACCTTCTTTAATATTGGCCTCTGGAAGCAGAGAATTAATGATTGATGATTTACCAACGCCGGACTGGCCGACAAAAACGCTGACCTTGGCAGATAATTGTGTTAATAAACTGTTCATACCCTGTTGGCTTTTGGCGCTGGTGTAAATAATGGGATAATTGATATCCTGATATGTTTTCAGTCGTTGTTCCAGTTGTGCTCTTTGCCCAGTTGATAACGTATCAATTTTATTCAGTACCAGCACTGCCTGAATATGTGATAGTTCTGCTGCCACCAGATAACGATCAATCAGTCCCTCATTTAGCTCTGGAATGGGTGATGTCACAATTAATAGTTGATCAACATTTGCAGCAACCGGCTTCATCTGACCAGTAAAATCCGGACGGGCAAGAATACTTGAACGAGGCTCAAGAGCAGTGACGATCCCTTGAATTTGTTCACCTTTGGGAATATTAGTAATTTTTTGCCAGACAATTTTATCACCACAGACAATAGCATCAATGTTTTGTCTCAGTGCGCAACGCACCAGTTTATGGCTATTGTCATCTTCAATGTCAAGTGTTGCACCAAAGTGACTAACAACAGTGCCATGATGGAGTATAGCTTCAAGATGTTCATCATGAATTTGAATTTTCTGCTGTTTCTTTTGTGCCCGGGCTAAACGCTCATCCTGTATTTTTTGAATGCGCCATTGCTGACGACGGTTAAGTTTGCGTTTAGCCATGAAATAAAATTATTTCAATTGATAAAATGTGTTATTAAGATATTCGACCACATCTTCCACTTGATCATCAGGCCAGGCGACGCCTACGGTGGTTTTGCATCGGGTGACCTGATTTTTAAGACCGCTGATAGTGGTAACCCGGCGATTTGAGCGAGTATAAATCTGGTTAGCATTGCCACTCATCAAAGAGGCGTGGCAGGATTGACAATTGGCATCATGGAGATCTTTTCCATGAGCCGGGTTAGCTGCTATGCTATTGTGGCTGAGCATAGTGAAAATGGGAATAAGCAGTAATAAGTAATATTTTTTCAATACTACAGGGCAGTTTAAACTATCGACTAAGGCTCGTGGTAAATTCATTGTTATTATTCCTTTAGGTTTGATTTAAATGGGCAATTCTAACCGGCGCAGGTGGATGGGAATCATAATAGGCTGAGTGCAGTGGATCCGGTGTGAGTGTATTGGCATTTTCTTTATATAATTTGACCAGAGCATCTATCAGTTTTTGTGCATCTGCCTGTTGGGCTGCATAATCATCGGCTTCAAATTCATGCTTACGACTTATCATAGCGCTAATAGGACTGAGAAAAAAGGTAAATACAGGTGAAGCAATGCTAAATAATATCAATGCAGCATAAATAGAGGCTGTTGACATGCCCAGTCCTTGATAAAACCAGTTCTGCTGCATCAGCCAGCCCAGGATGGCAAAGCTGATAAGTGTCATGAATGTCATGGATATTAATCGTTTGAGAATATGTTTTTTCTTAAAATGACCTAATTCATGTGCCAGTACCGCTTCAACTTCTTCATCTTCGAGTGACTCAAGTAAATTATCAAAAAAGACAATCTGTTTGTTATTCCCCAGACCAGTAAAATAAGCATTACCGTGACTGGAACGCTTTGAACCATCCATGACCAGGATGCCTTTGCTGAGAAAACCACAGCGAATCATCAGTTGTTCAATGCGTTGTTTTAAAGCACCATCCTCTAGTTCACTAAATTTATTAAATAAGGGGGCAATAAAAGCCGGATAAGCCCACATCATAAAAAAACCAAAGGCCATCCATACTGCCCAGGCATATAACCACCAGTATGGTCCGGCACTGGCCATTAACCATAGGATAACCATAATCAGTGGTATGCCAATAATCAGCCCCAATAGGGATTGTTTAACCAGATCTGTTAACCAGGTCTTTAAATTTGTGCGATTAAAACCAAACTTTTCTTCCAGGACAAAAGTACTATAGAGTGACATGGGAATATCAATAAATGAGGAAATTAAACCCATAAGCAGGATAAAAATCACCCCGGCATAGATTGGCTCGAGTTGATAATTACGTACAAACTGGTCAATATATTCCAGACCGCCGCCAAGGGTCCAGATAAAGATCAAAACGGTGCTGATAAGCAGGCTGATAATGCCCAGTTTTTCTTTGGCAATGGTATAGTCTGCAGCTTTTTGGTGTTCCTGCAGGGAAACTTTTTCGGCAAAGGCGACAGGCTGCTGCAGTCGGTGCTGCTTAACATAGTTAATCTGCCGAATGGCCAGATACAAATGTGTGCTGGCTGATAAAAGAACCATAATAATGAAAATAGTACTGAAAAGCGGCATAGTATTCCATGGTTAAGTAAAAATAAAAGTGTATCTATTATATAGAATTGATTATGATTATACCCTAGATTCGCAAGAAGCACGAAGACAATAGCAACAAAAAATCAGCAATAAAAATTGCGCTAAATTGATAAGAGATAATGACATGGCACAAGACCAACGTAACCTGATCTGGGTTGACCTGGAAATGACCGGGCTTGAACCGGATAGTGATAGAGTGATTGAAATAGCAACCATTGTCACGGATGCTGAATTAAATATACTGGCAGAAGGTCCGGTATTGGCGATTCATCAAAGTGCAGCTGTGCTGGCCGGGATGGATGAATGGAATACTAGTCATCATGGGCAATCAGGATTAAGCGCAAGAGTACAAAGCAGCAGTCTGACAGAGCAGAATGCTATTGAGCAAACCATTGAGTTTCTCAGTCAATATGTTGCTAAAGGTGTTTCACCGATGTGTGGTAATAGTATATGCCAGGATCGGCGTTTTATGGCGCGCTGGATGCCTGAACTGGAACAATATTTCCATTATCGTAATCTTGACGTCAGTACGCTTAAAGAATTAGCCAAACGCTGGTATCCGGATATTATGGATGGTTATAAGAAAAAAGGTGCCCATCTGGCTTTGGATGATATTAGAGAATCGATTGAAGAAATGCTTTACTATCGACAAACTATTTTAAAGTAATGCATTTTTCTTCTATTATCTTGTCCCTGAACAGACTTGCTATGATAAAAAAAATAGCATTTTTACTCTTGCTTTTACTGGTCTGTGCTATGAATGTCCATAGCGGGCAAAAACGAATTGCCCTTGTGGTGGGTAATAGTGATTATAAAAACTCACCCCTTAAAAATCCGCTCAATGATGCCCGGGATATGGCTGCTCATTTGCAGAGCCTGGGGTTTTCTGTCACTAAACTGATCAATGCTGATAAGCGCGCGATGGATCAGGCAATTCGAATGTTTGCTAAAAAACTTAATCAACAAGGCTCTATTGGTCTGTTTTATTTTGCCGGTCATGGTTTACAGGTTAATAATCAAAACTACCTGGTACCCATTGCTGCCCGAATCGAAAATGAATCGGATGTGCCCTATGAAACCATCGATGTCGGCCGTATTCTGGCTAAAATGGACTATGCGCAAAACAGCCTGAATCTGGTTGTTTTAGATGCCTGCCGAAACAATCCCTATAGCCGAAGCTTTCGCAGTGTTAATCGGGGGCTGGCCTTAATCCGGCCCGCTATTGGAACGCTGATCCTCTATGCCACTGAGCCGGGTAATGTGGCTGCTGATGGCAAAGGGAAAAATGGTTTGTTCACGGAAAAATTAATGGCGGCAATGACTGAACCCGGTGTTAAGGTACAGGATGTTTTTCAAAATACAGCCAATGCCGTAAATAGTGCATCGCAGGGTAAGCAGACACCCTGGTCAGAGGGCACAATTATTGGTGCTAATTTTTATTTTAAAGAGATTTATGGTTCAGTACAGGCAAAGCCAAAACCATCAGTAGCGCAGACTGCAGATAATGTTGATTCATCAGAGAATATCTTCTGGCGTAGTATCGATAAAAAACCCTCAGTAGAAGGTTATAGCACCTACCTTCAACAATATCCCCAGGGACATTATGCACCGATTGCCCGTTATAAAATAAAACAATTGAATGCGCATAGCTTATCAAGAAAATCACCAACGGTTGCTCAACAGGGTAAATTAATAGTGCGCTCTAACGTTTATGGCGATAGTGTCTTTATTAATGGTGTCAATAAAGGTAGCAGCAGACTTGAATTACAATTAAAACCGGGGCGTTATGTGCTTAAAGTGACCCGTTCAGGCTATGATGACTGGCAAAAAAACATTCAGATTAAAGCTGGAACAGAACAACAGATATTTTCTAAATTGAAAAAAAAGCCTGTTAAAACAGTAAAAAAAGCACTGTCGGTTGAGAGGCTTAGTCAGGATGATCATGTGCCTGAAGTAGCACTTAAGCATTTATTTAAAGTCCGTTATATCCTGCTAAAGACTGAATATGAAGCGTTTAAAATATATCATCGATTGAAAAATAATAATTCTTTAGCGCATTTTGTTACCCTGGCCCGGCAATATTCAGTGGATAAAGCCACTGCAGTAAAAGGTGGCGACTTAGGCTGGGTCAATGCGGATGCAATGGTGAAACCATTTGCCCAGGCTATAAAAAAAGCAAACATAGCTCAGGCAATATCTCCTGTTCATAGTGTTTATGGCTGGAGTATTATCTGGGTAGAAGATAGCCAATAATACTCCAGACTCTTAACTACGTAGTGTCCAAAAATGTAAGCCGGGCGCTATCAATTAAAATAATTTGCCTGCAGCATTTACTCCATCCTGTTTTATGGTATCAGTATCATGCTTCAGGCATAATACAATTAGCTAAGGGACAAAATGAGCAGCATCATGAGGCAGGTGTTTAGTTTTCTCTTTTTCTAATGGGTTCTGCCCACTGCGATTTAATTTTCTGCATGGTGATAATATTTATAGATGGCTGAAATGAGTTTTTAACAAGCAGTTTTTATTTATGAGCGGGTATTATTATATCGCTTGAAAATTCGTTGTAATTCATTGACTATTAATTGATATTTATCAGCATAGTCTATGGCACGCTTGAGTCGTGCGGGTGCAGAGCGACCCTTACACTGATGCTTGAGATCGCCGTTAATGGCAAGCACTATTGCTTCAATCAGACGTTCTTTATCGTGTTGTTGAGCGGTTAAATGGTTTTGTATGAGTAGAATATCGTCTATGACTTTAACGGCTAGTTCCCTATGCTGGTGCCATAGTGTATTGACATCACCACCTACTTCTAAACCAGCAATATTAGTACAGAGTATATAAATATTTTTTCGTACCAGTTCAAAAAGCATCTCCTGTTCATCGTGGATGATCCAGCTGGGGATTGCTAATTGTGCCAGGGCTTCTTTTAATAGACCAGCCTGGGGACCCCAAATAGGTGAGGGTATTAATATTTTAAAATCCTGTCCTTGCTTTTTTTCAAACCAGACAGAAATAATGGTAGGGTCAATGAGTTGATGTTTTTTCCAGTCATTGGGTAGTAATTCATTTTGTAATAACGCTACTTTGTTTTTCCACTGGGTGGGCAATTGCTGTAACACTGTATCGAGATCAGCTTCACCGACTGCAACCAGTATTAATTCAGGATTAGCTATTTGCTCCGCTATGGTGCTAATTGATATGTTTCGGGTAATAGGTACTAACGGGTAGCCAGACCGTAACAGCCCCCGGGAAAATACCCCGGACATCTCACCCATACCGATGATGACAATACTTTTTTTCATATTTAACTCGATTAAATAATTACTCTTATCAATATGTTAACCTTAGCCAGCGGGTGATGCCATAAGATGTTCAATAATTTTTTCTACTAATTCATCGGGTACGAATTTGGTCAGTACATCATTCGCACCACAGCTGATAGCCTCCTGCATATTGATGCTGCCATTAAGAGATGTGTGCATCAACACATGGATATGTTTGAACTTACTCAGTTGTCTAGCTTTGGAAACAAAGGTATAGCCATTCATTTCCGGCATTTCAATATCGGAGATTATCATGGAGATCGGCTCCATGGTATGGGGATCGCCATTTTGATAATCAGTAAGAATTTTAAGTGCAACTTTACCGTCACTGGCAGAAATATGCTGCAAGCCCAGTTTATCTAAAGCAGAAATAGTCTGCTTCATGGCCATTGAAGAATCATCCACTATCATTACCAGTTTACCAAAAACGGCTTCCAGTTTAGCCTGTTCAATATTAAGATCTTCACTATGGGATGACTCAAGGCCTAGTACTTCACCTAATACCTTCTCAATATCAAGAAGTTGTACTAATTCCTCATCGATTAAGGTTACTCCTGTGGTATAACTGCCAATACCGGTACCTTTTGCAGGTGGGGAAATGTTTTTCCAGTCACACAGTACTATTCGATCAATGCCACTGACCCAGAGTCCCTGATGAGAGCGATTGACTTCAGTGGTTATTACTGAACCCAGGTTAATTTGTTGTTCGCTTAAATGGCGATTTGTTGGAGTGATTGCCTTAACCAGGTCAATAATGGGTAGAGTCTCGTCGCGCATTTCTGCTATACCTAAAATTTTAGGGTTTGCTGAGGGTAACTGGTGCAAAGTTGGACAGGGGATTACTTCCTTTATTTTTAGTACATTAATGGCAAAGCGGCGCTTACCGCCTAAATAAAATAAAAGTAATTCAAGTCTGTTAGAGGCATTAGTGAGACTATCTGTCATAGTTTAACACTCCATATATCAACGATTGTATTTAAGTATAGCGACATTTACGTAAAAATCTTTACCTGAATAAATTATACGATTTATTTTGTTTGACAGACCCTGTTAATAGTGCGGTGGTGGTGGCTCCGGGCTATCTTTGCTATTGTTCTCCTGAAGATCGCTGACTTTATTTTGTAATTGTGCTAATTGTCGGCTGAGACTGGCAATTGATGTCTGCTGTGCAATAACAACCCGGTTAAGCTGCTCGATAGTGTCCTCCTGATGCACGCTTTTAATTTCTAGTTCCATAACACGATTTTCAATATCTGACATGATTGATAGTATTCTCTGTAAGTCGTAATGTTGTTCGGCTAAAAATAAGCCTAACTATTGATATAATGGCCATGAATAAAAATATATAGGTGCAACTTCTTTTGTTAAACTAATGTAACTGATAATATTAGATAAATATGAATTTTAACTGATTT